>JAABUW010000630.1_pt1 | contig 66954 bp, 108 predicted proteins | sample 5560081 | NCBI WGS metagenome assembly JAABUW01 (sample SAMN10711882, study PRJNA513363) | rock metagenome | isolation source: Antarctica rocks | place: Antarctica: Victoria Land, Knobhead sud | reverse complement strand
TGCGATAGAGTGCGTTCTCCTTCACTCGTCCGCTTGGAACTGAATGTCTCATGAATGTATGCTGAGTGCTATCGAAGTTGTAGACTGTGGAGATGGGAAATGACTGTACAAGTGCAGCGCGCCTCAACTTCAGATTGAGGTTCGGTTCGACCAATGCAAATTCTCACCCTTGGTCAAGTACTGTGATGTTTCCAATTGCGCAAACGTGCTACACTGCGGGCCGTGCATATGACGAGTGGCGAGTAAGCATTGCGTGCTTTGCTTCACTTGCAGTGCCAGCGGCGGCGACATCTTCTTTGCGCAGCTACGGTTCATCTCTTGTCGGTCGAGGACACATTGCGCCACAAGCGCGAGGTGGCATTGGTGCGGTGGCTGGACTCGGCTCCTTCCAGCGAAGCTGTCTCCGAGCTGCGCATGCAGCGCCTTCGCTGGGCCACGGTGCGGCAGCGAAAGGGCGGGTCTGACGCGTGGTAGGATGCTGTCACACTCAGCAGCATCACGCTGTTCCTGCAGCCGGATCCGCTCATGGAGGGGCAGTTATTTTTCAACGACTACGTGCGCTGAGGGGATGTACAATCTGGCTTTGCAGTTGCAACACGGTGCTGACGCTGCTGAAGTTATGGAACACAGACGATCATGGCCACAGTATTACGACGTGTGCATACGTCAGCCAGAATTGGATGTCACATTCCGTGGCAGGAAACGACATCAGGTGACGCACTGTAACTGTTGAAGTAGAGTGACATGGACGGTGTTGCCGTAGAGCGATCGTAAGGTGACTGCTATGTAAGCAGACACACCCGACATCTGTGGTAATCTGATGCCCACGTCATATCAAGCCAAGCATTGTGACATCAACTGATGCATGTCTTGCCGGAAGGTGATTTGACGTCACGACGGCAGTCCGTCATATGAGATGCATGTCCTCATGTGATCAATTTACGTCCATATGCTTTCTCCGTCTTCTGCCAGGGTAGTCAGTTGACGCCCGTAATAGTGATATCATGATACGCACTGGTAATTTTACTTCACATAACCTGATATCAATGCTACGTCAGCATGCTGTTGCCGACAAATTGCGCAACCCAAAAACACCTTCAAATGACATACCCGTCAACCGCTCGTCATTTCACGACCCACTAAAACCAGAGACGCAGACGCCTTCTTTAGCCGCCGGAGCTTCAGCGTCGAGGAGTGGCTCAAATCCATTGACGCAAGCAACTTCATCATGCCGGCCGCGCAGGAGTCCAGCACCTACCCCTCCATCATCGTCGGCGACAACGTGCGATCAGCTTTCTGCCCTTCCCTTCTGGCTCGCTTTCCTTGCCATCAGCTGGGCGGTGCCCACAATGCGCCTGTTTGAGCATCCAGCTTGTGCCGCCCAGCCTACCTGCATAGACGGCGGGTGTGCCGCTGTGACATGTCGCCCGAAACACAACCTCGGGCTGCTGTTGTGGCACAGCTGCCACAGACTCTAAAGTCATGCAGCCGCAACAAAAAACGGCTGTCGTCTGAGTGCGCAGGGCGACCCCCAGACAGGCCATGGGCACCCCGGCGAGTGGATGAATGTGAACACCGAGTATGTGTGCGCCGGCATCTGGCTGGCGCGCCGGTCGCCCGTCATCCAGGAAATCCTCAACTACTGGTGGATCACCCCCGAGACGGACCACAAGGAGCTGGCGGAGCTGATGACCAGCCCCGTCAAGTGGGAGCAGAAGTGCGCTCTCAGCAAGCGGCGGGACTGTCTCTAATTAAACCCCTCGATCATTGCCGCGATACTGAGCTCTGCGGAGCTCTTTCTCTAGCCTGATGGTCCAGGACGCCTGCTGCTGTCGGCCTGCTGGCTTGCTGCCTGCTGTATCGGATGACCTGCCGCTGGCTGCTGCGGCTGGATGACTATGCAACTGTTGGTGGTCTGCTGCTGGTGATGTCTACCCACTTATGCACCCGCTGAACTGTTCGTGCCGTTCCCCGCAGGGTTCTCAATAAGGCGGTCATCCCCCGGTACGTCGCGCACATCAAGCATGTGCCCATGACGACTTGAACGCCGCACACGGCAAACTGACGTCGCACATATGGCACTCATACCGTCCGGAGATCCGGGACGCGCACCTGAACATGGCAGCGATAGCGGCTGCCTCGTTGAGCAAAACAGCAGCTAATGCCAATCAGTAGCGGTAGCTAGGACTTTTCAGAGGAGACGCAGCTGAAGATTCATTGTTTCATGCTGCTTTGGGGGACGGGGATTTGAAACATTGGATAAGATCGAAGAATGTGCAGCTGTGCCGGCGGCAGTGCCTCAAGTGTACCTGCAAGGAATATAAACTACCAGAGTAGAAATGCTTTCTCCTGTCTCCTCATCTCAGGCGGCTATCCCATGAGCCCAGGTCAAAGCAACGCAGACCGTTGAACGCCACCACTTTGGCACTGCTGCTTGCCTCATGCCATTGCTACCCGAGGGAGCAAAAAAGGAAATTCCCCAGATTGTCTGAATGGGTTCCAAAAAAAGACTACATCAATAATTTGCATTCTTCATTTTGAAGTCTCAACCAGTACCCACGCCAAATCAAAAATGCAAATCATTGTACAAACTGGACGATGAATTGTTCGAGCGGCGGCAGGTGATGGCGCAGTGACGCGCTGCTGCCTTCAGCACCAATGGCATCCGCGGTTCAACGCGATTCACATGCATTCCTCTGTTCTGTTACCTGATTGTGCACTCCAGCCGGTGTGCATTTCCGTACATGAAGATGTCAACGCTGGTGTGACCAGCGCGCTTGTGTGCGGATTAGTAGTAGGCCTGCTTCTTTAATGAAAGGTATTTTCTGCACACTCATGGCGAGCACATGTAAAAGTTCTGCAGGCCCCAATTGTATCTGCATTAGCCCACGGGGCCCAGTGTATCCTTGCGAGTTTATCATCTGTTGCCGCGGCCGTGCTAGAATACGATTCAATGTGGTTGGTTCTTCTGAGAGAAGGAATCACGACAGAAGGCCCCGCGGCATAAATCTTTGGAAATAGAATGCAATTCGTTGCCACTCGCATGCATGTATTGTCCTGATGCTGGTAGGTCAGATCGCAAACCAGCAAAAGTGGCAGAATCGTCAATTTGCTTCATGCTGCTGCTGCCACATCTACGGTCAAAGGACATCTGCTGCCACATCTACGATTAAAGGACATCTGCTGCTTGCGCTGTTGGTTCAGGGCTAAGTGCATCCTATCGGATGCAGCTGAGGCACTTAGCGCTGCAGGCTGCGGCATGTGTAGAGCAGGTTACGCCCTTCCATCCAGGGGTCGATACAGGATCAGGTTTTTGCCTGCGCGTATGCAAGCAGCAGTTGTGGATATCACATCATTCTGCATCAGTTGAGGCCGAGGCCGCGGCCGGGCCATCCAAGCTTGTGTGAAGGCTCAGATTCAGTGCCCAAAACAACTCAACGACAGGGTTTTTCTCCGCCCGTGCAGTACCGCTGACAGAGCGGGTGGCCGGGTGTAGCTATGGTTTGAAGCATATTTAATCCTTTACAGTTGCCCGCTCTCCAACTGGCTGTGTGTGCACTGCGTACGAGTTTGGCTCTCATCTTTCCCCATTTTCTTCCGGTTTTTCCCTGGTGCGTCTGGGCAGTCACGGCCGAAATTTTGTACCCTACAACAACAGTGCCATCAAAACATCATGATCAGCCGACAAGAAGTCACGATCTCACACTGCCTGCCGCGATCCAGCCATCGAGGTGCCAGCGAACATTATCAGCAGCGACTGCTGCTGATGCCCACCGCCAGGGCCAGTGCCAGGCCATGAGGCGCGAGTCCCTTGGATTTCTCGCCGGACTGCTCTGCGCGCTGGTGTTGATCTGGGTTCTCGAGTGGGAGAGCTCACCGCTGCGTGCAGCGAGGCAATCCACAGTAATTTTCAAGCGGCACACGCCGCCGCTGAACGCGCTCAGGCAGCTTTGCAAAAGCACCTCCTGGCGCCCCGGGCTGTGGATCCAATGCCACAATGGGTACATGATCGGCGGCCTCAACAACGCGCGCAACCGGGTGCAAACGTGCCTGCGCATGGCGATCGACGCAGGCGCCGGCATAGTGCTGCCGCCGATCGCCTTGCGGGATTCCCAACACCTGAAGACCGACCAGGCGCTGGTGTGCACCAATTCGTTCTGGGACACGTCGGAGCTGAAGGCCGCATGTCCCCGGATGCCGGTGCTTGACTGCAAGCGCCCGCAAGAGGGCTGGCCGCGTTGGACATCGCGGCGGCTGGAGGCGCCGATTCGGTCATGGGAACAGCCGCGGCACACGCGCGGCGAGCTTCGCAATTTCACCGACGCGCTCCTCGCCGACGCCGGCATGGAGGATTTCACCATCGAGGAACCTGTCATCATCGCGCATGAAGACATGCTGTTTGGCTGGGACTACCGCGGGAGCAACGACTCCTACGAGCTGCGACGGGACATGTTCCAGCTCATGCCCTTCACGCCACACCTGCAGCGGGTGGGCCGGCAGATGCTGGGGCTGAAGCAGCTGCAGCATGGCTTTGTGGGCATCCATTTCAGGTGTGTTCTTTTGGTTGGTGTGCATTGATGGCACGTGTCAACAGCACATCTTGATAGCACATGGTCAGGGCGCATACTGGCGCGGTACCCGCCTCCAAAAGGCTTGACAGAATCTGCGTCCCCCCTGCTGCAGGGCAGAGAACGACTGGCCACAGCAGCGCGGCAGCCGCGAGGAGCAGCAGCGGCTGTTTTTGGCGCAGGCGGTGGCCGCCAAGGCGGCCTGGCCGCACCTCGACACCATTTTCGTGACGTGCGGGGACCGCGGCGCCATCCAAGCCCTACGTGAGGCAGCCGAGGAGCAGGGCTTTGTCCTGTACGACAAGTGGCAACTGCTCGATCGGGAGTCGCCTAGCCTGAACTTGACCCTTTCTGATTTATCGTTTGATCACCTGGCCATTATTGATTACGAGCTCATGGTAGCAGCTGACATCTTCCTGGGCGTTCAGCTGTCAACGTTTTCGGCCCTCATAGCCTTTGGCCGGGGGGAGAAGCGGGGGTACAAGCACTTTGGTGCTGTATTTGAGTTTGACGCTGGCGGGCACTTCGAGTTTGGTGGGCACCGACGACACCATGCTGCTTGTCACAGCCGACACGTTTCCATACCTTGACTTTTTTCCCTAGCTCATATTCTAGAGGCAGTCCTAGAGGTGTGTTTGTGGTTTTCAGACTGATATTTTCAGACTAGGCAGCATCATTCAAATTGGATTGCTACCTTACCTCATGCGTTTTGCCAGATGTAAATATGTAGACTCTAAACAACCTGGACGTCCACATGGCTAGCTTACTAAGGTAAGTTACCGGCCTCAGCCTTTCGCTGCCTCTAAACCCCCAAAGACCAGCAACAGCAGGAGATGCTCTACAACGTGAGTAGAAAGTGTCATCTAGGCAGCACCATCATAGATGGTACCACACATGGAAGGTGGAGCGCTGCTTGGCATCCATGAGCTGCCGTCTAACAACAGCGCGCCAGAAACCGGGACTGGCGGCTGCCGCCCCTACCGCGGCTCGACAGCAACACGCCGGTCGTCCCTGTGCCGAGCACAATGCCGCCACTACACAGCGGCGTGCCGGCCGCCAGGCTGCCGCCGTGCCGCCGCCGCCGCTAGACAACGGCGCTTGGCCGCCGCCAGGCCGCCATGCACCCACAAAACCGCCGCCACACAGTGGCGCGCCGGCCGTCAAGCAGCCGCCCAGATGACCCGACGCGCCGGTCATCAAGCTGCTGCCCTTCCACCTGAACGTCCACGAGACTGCCTCAATCTCTGGATCACGTGTCGTGCATTCGAACTACTATGATTTGCCCCAACCTAATCGCCAGCAGGACACGTGGATAGGTACGTCCAATGGTTCAAACGCACGTGCAACTGCTCAGTTGCGTGAATGCATCGGTGAAAGTTGGAGGCAGTGGCAGTCGACGAATTCGCGATCTATTGTTCATGCCATTGTTGTGCGGCAGACTGCCACCATCCTGAAATCCACATCGACTGGGACGTCGACGACTGCCTATCCGACAAAGTGCAACCCAGCGGACGACTTATACACACTGAAATTCATAGCTGTAACATGGCGATTGAAGTTTGAATACAATCTGCAAGCCCAAGTCAGGAAGAATAGCCAAAACATTCGGCAAGTCGCGGGCAGCTGTGTACAGCATTGGAGCCATTGGTCCTGTGTGCTCGCCAGGACAGCGTTGTTCGCGCCTTAGACACAGCAATAGTGACATGCCAATGCTATAGACGACACCGAGATCCGCGGCAGGCAGCTCGGGGCCGGCCCTGACTGCTCTGCATGGCGCTTGCACAGCAGGACCGCGCTCGGGCGTCGGCGCTGCTGCTGCTATTCCTCCTGCTGGTGGCCCTGATCGTGGGCAGGTCTTCCGGCGGTCACCAGCGGGTCACCGGGCAGCTACGGGGCCGGATGCTGCAGCCGCAGTTCAAGGCATCGTACCAAAGGGCGGCCGCGGCGTGGGGCGGCGCCGCAAACACAGACTCCGGCGACGGCAGCGAGCCTCTGCAGAGCGGCGGCTCGAAGGCGCTGTTGCTGCATGAAGGCGACGAGACAGCGGACCGGCCTTGCAGGACCGAAGCCTTTCCGCGGCAGCTGCCAGAGACGGCGCAGCAGGTGCAGCTGCTCTTAGGCGACGCGCGGTGGCAGGACAGCAGCCAGGGCGGCGGTCGGTATGGCGACCGGGCAGGCGCTCCGCACCAAGCGGACGCCCCCAGTCAAGTGAAGGACGGGAGATCGAGCCTGCAGGAGGAGCCGAGCCAGCCGCTGCAACCGACAATAGATGTAGTTGGTGAGCGCCATTCAATGCATGATGCTGGATGCGATGCAGGTTGCCCTGAGATCACAGCTCAGGCGCACAATGCTGCCAGGCTCTTCTTGACATGCTGCAAACCTTTCCTCATCAATCCTACCGTGCAAACACGCAGGCCTGGCGGTGAAGCCGACGTGCATTAACAAGGCGGCCATCGCGGGGCTGCGGCTGCACCTGAAGCCACGCTCGATTTACATTGTCACTAGCAACGTGCGGCAGTGCATCGCGTTCCGCTCCTGGGGCGACAACGTGCACTGCCACACACAGGTCATTCCACAGCCAACTGTGTCTTCCTACAAGTTTTCGATGCATCGTAGACTTGTGCAAGGAGTGTGCAACGGGTGTGCGTTTGTCTGAGCGGCAGTCTACGCCTCCATGCTGCCACCAGCACGATGTGCTGCTATGAGATGGCCTGTCTGCGAGGTGCGTCAGTAACGTGCGCGAGTTACGCAGAGCAGTCGCATCAAGCGTGTCCAACCATAAAGATTGCACAATATTGCATCGCAGGATGCGCTGCTGGTTGGCGTGACGAAAGAGAGCGTCAGCAACGGGCTGGCCACACGTTACAAAGTCGAGTCGGCGGGCGAGTCGATGGGACGCAGCCTGGCCGGCTGGTACCTGCAACAGGTGCGGCGGCTGCGTCACATTTGACTCTTTGATCGCTGTTGGAATCCTGTTTTGCCAGCCGAGAGTCGTGCTTCTGACGCACGAAGCCAGCGCGGGCTTGCCTGCTACATGTGCACGCCCTTTGCAGAGAGCCCTGCATCTGGTGCCAAGGTGATTTTCCCTAGGATATGTATACTTTTCTGTAGAGTATACTGGAAAGACAAGCAGGCGCGTGTGTTGCGCCGCAGTTCCTGAAGCTGGGAGCCGCCGGCGCAATCCCCACACTGTCGGAGTACTTTCTGATATGGGACCTGGACATGGTGCCGCTGCGCCCGATGCAGCTGCTGACGCCGGCCCAGGCACCGTCTCAGCACCAACTTGATGCCTAAACGCATCATCTGTTTGTCTGCATATTGCAGCCTTGCTTATGCAGCTCTGCTTCGTCTGCTGCATGTCGCTCCCGCCGGGCTGCCTCGCCACAGGCCAGTGTGCCTATCCGAAGCTGATGTGATTTTGTCCTTCCTGCCTCCCAGGGCGACCTGTCGGACCTGGCGATCTTCAAGGAGACCGGCGGCGCCCACTTCCAGGTGCGGAAAATACGGAGGCATCATCCGAAAGGAAATGTGTGCTCGGCCGAGGTCTGTGCCTGAAAGTATGAGGGGTCCAGCTGGCATGCGCCCTGGCCCTGCGCGCTGCTGTGACGTCGCAGCGCTGCGCACATTTAGACTGGACCTTCCTGCTGCGCCCAGCACATCGTGCGCCCCACAACATGACGTTGACGTCGTGCGTCACAAGCGCAGACCCTGGTCAACGTCGGGGGAGACAACAGGGCCCTGGGCGGGTACGAGGCGGCATACAAGGCGATGTTCGGCGGCTCGCTGGCGATGGCGCCTGACGGCTCCTCCTTGGTCACGCACATGCTGGTGCGTGCGCTGGCTTCCATTGACCAATGTTCCCTTCCCAGTGACCGATAACCCTTGCTGGGCACACAACCGCATCGACAGGGGATGGACTGAGACTTGAACACGTCAAATGGATGGCGTTGCAACATCTTGTGCCGCGCCACTTCTGCACATCCCCTATCAACATCTTGTCTTGTAGTTTCGAAGGCGCCTGGCAATGCAAGGTTTGCCGCAGCTGTGTTAATTCTCATCATACTCTTGTTGAATGCCCCACCAGACCATTGAGCTCCCACAAATTCTGGATGATGTTTCGCTTCTGCAGTCAATCGCATTGAACAGCTCCTGCGCATATTGGTGCAGGGCGGTGTTCATGGAGCAGTTCCTGGCGGAGCTCGCAAACGGCAGAGTGACACTCTTGCACATGCCGAAACCTCGGGAACCTGACAAAGGGACCTGAAACCTGTCTACAGGTGGTGTACAAGCCGTTCATGGAGCAGTTCCTGGCGGAGCTCGCAAACACGACGGCGCCGGCGGCGGCGGCGGCATGGGTGGACAGCATCCTTGACCAGCTGCCGCGCGATCACCTCACGACAGGTGGACGCTTGCGCAACGACGTACTCGAAAATACCTGTGAACACACAAATGCCACCCAGAACGGGTAAATGCCACCCAGAGTGGATGAATGCCACCCAGAACGGAGCAGGCAGCAGCTTCCGGCAGGCACTTCGCCTCCTTGTGGAGGCCCCATCAGACAGTTTTCTGCATGTCAACATGCTTCCATGCAACATTCTGCCGGTTTCTGCCGCTGCGTTCGAGCAGCCGGCGCCAGGTGGCTGCCACAGCCTCGTCTGCTGAATGTGTCGCGTCCCACTGCACTGATTATCACGAATTTTTATGCTGCAGGCTTTAGCGAGTATGCGTCCTACATCAGCTGGGTGCGGGCGCACTACCCTGGCAGTCAACGGCTGGCCAAGCGGCAGACCTGGAGCCGCTATGGACCCGGCGGCTGGGATGAGATAAAGAAGGCAGCGATTGCTTCGCCCAACATGTGCCACTGAGTGAACGCAACCGCCAGATGCATTGAGAAGCAGGCACATCCGTGTACATCAGACAAGAGAGTTGCAGGCACACACGCACCAGGCACACAGCACGGATGGTGCCGCGACGGCTGTTTGGGCTGTCAACTGTGACCGCCGAGCAGACTGATGAGGGGCTATGTCTGCCAGCGCACATCATGATCGCTGCCCGTGAGCGATGCAAAGTTCACTGCGACGCCTTTCACATTGTGAGCAACTGACGCAGATGACCATGGCCTTGTGCAGAATGCGGCAAAGAAGGATCTGGACTACTGTGGCTGGGACATCGGCCATCTTCAGGTTCCCCTTGCTCCCAATTCCGCCTCAACGTTGCGCTGCAGCCTGCAGCGGCAGCAAAAACACGAACACATGCGCTGGAGTAACTTGTGATCTTGCTCCAGTTTTGTGTTGATCCACGCGTACTTCCGATGTCATTTTGAGGCTGCCATTGAGGTGCAGTTGAGCACGCATCGCCCTGCTCATCTGTCTGACTGTTCGTCTCACACGTGCAGCACCAAACGGGCTTCTTAAATGCTTCTCTTCAGCCCCAGTCTGGCCAAAAGTCACCAAATGCGGGTGTGGCGGAATCGTGCCTGCAGGAATGCCACTACACGGACAAGACGCACGCAGAGGCCTACGGCGTGTCACTGCCAAAGGCGCGGCGGCGGCGGCTGCGGTGGTTTAATCAGGATTGAATAGTTATTGAATTGAAGGCAGTTGTGATAGTCAGACAGCTTAGCAATAATGAGTTGGACGGCCTCGTGTAGCGTGGGTAATAAATGGCCTGCCACCGGTGGCTCAGCGGTGCAATGGTGACACCGAATTGGTCAGACTTGATTTCATTCTTTCCTTTATGTCCCTTGACTTTACAGCTGACCTACTGCCCATGCTACTCTCTGAGCTTGGTGTGATTTTGTTTGGCTGCAGCGACAGTCCGCATGCCGCTGTCCGCTGCGGCTCGAACAGCTGCAGGCGTCCTAGCTAGTTGCTTTCCTCCAAACGCAGCATTTTGAATGGAACATTAGGCATACCAATCATCATCACTCTAACGTTGAACACTGAACGCAGGGCTAATCAGGAGCCAAAAAATGCTCCTCAGGTCGACCAGTGGCGGCGCGGAGAAAGCCAATCAGACGAATCGGCCGGAAGCTGGTTTGATGATCAATGTAACTAAGTTCAAAAGTTACACATCAACACTCGACTAGTCATCGAGATTTTCTTCGTCTAGGGCTAATCAAAGAATGCATCTACCGAGACACGAGGTGCAGCAGCCGCTCAGAGCGGCATGCATCGCAATGAGGTGCAATTCGAGCTCGGAAGGAGTTTGCGCACCAACTGTGCGCGTCGTCCTGCCATGCGGTCCGGGACCTCCCTCCCGATAGTCGCCGGGTTAATCGCCTCTGTGCTGCTGCTGCTGTGCTGGTCTAGGGCTCACCGGTCAGCTGTGGATCCTCAGGACGGCAACCAGCTACCACACACAAGGCAGAGTGCAGACCTATTTATTGGTAGGCCCTTCGCTCGTCGTGCAAGAAAATTTGCTCTACCGTGCTCTGGCCTCACGAGCACATAACCTCGCGTGGTGTGCCTGATAATGAACTGCATATCCATGCAAAATCACGAACAACCGCCCCAACGCATAGCGAATGGCAGTACATAGCACTGCGCCGTGATTTGACAAGTCACTGTGCATGACGTATTTTCTATTCCTGATCAGCGGTGTAACTTGACCTGTTCAACTTAAAACTGCCAACGAGTTGTTGACAACCTTTCAGACCAGCTTTCTGACCTGCTCATGCAGGGGCGCTCTCTGGGCGCAATTATTATCAGCGCCGCGACGCATGTCGCTCAGCATGGGCCGATGCGTCCCGGCATGTGCGTGTGGGCGTGATTATCATCAGAATTTCCTTCCTGATGCCTCAGGATCACAGCTGGAAGGCTAATTGGCTTTCGCATTCGAACATCTACTAGCAAGAAGTGAATGCAGGCTTGCTGTCTGCGATGGCATCACGCGGGCGCAAACTGCAGAGGCGTACATCGGCTGTCGACCTTGCTGTATCGCTGGATCCATGACGCAGGAGCCGAGCATGGTGGTGGTGACAAAGTTCTTCATGGCAGCCAATGGGACAGTGGATCCGGAAGGCGAAAAGGAGATCCAGGTGATTTTTTTGTTTGCCGCACGAGGTGCAGCCACATGTACCGCTGAGCATATGATATGGATGCGCCAGAAGTGGCAGGCTTGTGAATGCTGATCCGCCTATCGCAGGAGCATGCTAACAGCGATATCGTCGAAGTGCCAGGCCACCATACGTATGATACTATTGGGGTGCGCCGCTGGTGATACTGGACGCATGCTGTTAGGGCTTGCCTACCACCTGCTATTCTGCTGTTGCAGCGCTGCTGTGGCCGCTGTGCTTTTTCAACTGACACATGGCGACTCCATTGCTCCATCAGGTGCTCGTGCTGGCGATGTTCGAGCACGTCCTGGACAACTACAACATCACCTTCATAATGAAGGTGCGATCCCTCCTAACAAAGCATGATGAGATGCGCTTGCAACAGCGACCCACCGTGCTGCACGGCCGATCCACTGTCATCACGAGGTGTGTCGCTTGCTGCAGACCGATGACGACACTCACGATCGTGCCCAGGACACAGCTGAGCAGGATCGCCGACACGTTCAGCGACGAGTAATTGTAGCTGGCGATGGACTCTTCGGCGCACCCACAAAGTCGCACGTCAGGATGCTGCGTCACTGCCGGTGACTGCATTTTCGAATGCGCAGGCATGGCTCAAGCACTCACATGGGCAGCTTGCAAACACGTGGCAGGACGCAGGGCGAGAGACACGCGGCCTGCAGAGTGTGCGAAGTGCAAAATTCACAAATTTCGAACGCACCTTCGCCAAGTGCGCCAGGCATGATCGGCTCGAAAATTGCGACGAGCAGCATGAGCAGCAGCATCGCGTAGGGTGAGCTCTGGTGCAGCAGCTGCGCAGAGCTGGCGCCCAGGTCCTTCTGCTTGGAGCCCGCCCACAACTGATACAGTGCTGTGGAGAACACCGCGGCCAGGGCACAGGCGGCGCCCACTGTGCTCGTCCGGACCTGCGGTTTCATCAGGCGGTGCTGTGAAAGGCATGGCTGGAAGCTCAACGCCGTGGGCACAAAGCGAGCTATCGTCTACACTCAAGCCGTTGCTGTGCGGTGCTTTGCAGGGCAGTGCGCAGCTCGTGCCGGGGGTCACCTGAAGGTCCTGTGTGGTGCAAATCGCCACGCCAATGCACACGACGGCGATGGAGGCGTAGTGCTTTGGCGAGAATCGCCGATTCAGTAGCACCACCTCCAATATGAGCACACACGGCGCCACAGCCACCTGCATGCAAACGCAGGTTGGAGGTTGACGACGCCTCATGATGACCGCCACATTCAGGCTAGGGAGGCGGCGCGACAGCAGCGCATCCAGAGGCCACACGCCTCATCCGCCATCGCATGCTGACCCACCTTCGAGATCGTCGCGAACGAGACCGAGTTCAGGCGGAGGGTGAGGTTGCTCAGAGCTATGTACGCCGTGAATGCGCCGGTGAGCGGGATGACAGCCATCATGCTCAGCTCTTTCCTCTCAAACACCCCAGTGCGCCCAAACACCTCCATTGCTGCGATCAGGCATGCACGAATGCTCTTTCCGCGCCATCATAGACAGACGCCCTTCCAGTCATGCAGCCGGCAGGTCAAGCCAGGCTCGTAGAATGCAGTGATAATGAGGACACGATCAGATCACTCAAAGGCTGGAAGCAGCGCGACTCGCCTACTGTGGTGGCGACCGTGTGGAACAGTGTAAGGCAGATGCTGAATCGAAACCCGAGCGACGACATGATCAACTTATTAAGCAACACAATGAGCACAGATGCCACGACATTAATGGTCAAGTAAAGCGACCCAAGAGAAACCATATTTACGCTAGCTGTCCAAGCTTCACCGGCCTGCAGGCACCTGGATCGAAATGATGGTAATTTCAAACTGAGCCCGCGTGATCAAATCGACACGATCCCCGTGGACGTTGTGTATGGGTACGTGTTCAGGAGTGTTGCAATTGGTGGAAGGTCAATTGAAAATGGGCCGGACTATTTGGCAGCAGTTTCGGGTGTCCAACCAGCTAGTCGTCAGACAAGATGCGTCATCGTGCGTTGGCACACTGTTCTTCCTGCGGTTTTGGCAAAGAATGAAAGCAACAAAGGCAAGAGAAAGAAGTGTCCTTTGCGCAGATTGGTTGGAAGGCAAATGTTCATAATACTCCAGTGCGAATGGTTACGCATATTTCTGTGGCGCTGCATGCCCCCGCTGGGCCTGCTTGCTGCCAATGCGCCGGGCGGATAGGGCCAGCTCTGCACCACTGCCCCGGGTGGTCCTCTAATAGAATGTTCGGGACCACATCAAGCGTCAGGCGCAGGCGGCGGCGCCGGCCGGTGCCGCGCCCCCGCCGGGCGTATGTGCGGCATGACCGGCGGGCCGGTTTGCGCCGCGTCTTCACTGTCTGACGCCTCATCGTCCGCAAAATCCGCAACGCCGCTGAAGGATCTGTCAGGCAGTAATTGAGCTGTCAGCTTCCGCCCTTTGGTGTTACTATCTCATGCTGCAATACTTGTGATGGGAACATCAGTCTGGGTTTGTTGTCTGACTAGTGCGTGTGTAGGTGGCCTCTTCGCTGCCTGGATCCGATGATGATTGATGATTGTCTCAGACAGGAAGGCGGCAGGTCGAGCGACGCACGCAAAGGGCGACGGGTGCGAGAAGCTGGACGCGGTCGAAGCCTGGCCGCCGGCCTCTCCCGCCGCCGCCGCCTCGGCGATAGGCCGCCCGGGGCCCAGCACGCCGCGCCGGTGGCCCGGCGCCGCGGCGGCGGGGCTGCCCGAGCCGCTGCCTACCACCCCTGCCGCGCCCGCCGCCGCAGAGCCCTTGGACTGGTCCTCTGCCTCGCGGCCGCCGGCGGGGCGGCTGCCGCCGGCCGCATCGCTTGACGGCCGCTCGATCGCGCCCTCGGCGTCGGATATTGACGCGCGCGACCACTCCCGGCTGCAGCATGGCAGCAGAGCATTGTCAGTTGCATGCGCATGGCTTGCCAACCTGTGCAGAAACGCCTGCCGGCAGACTTGTTCGAGCAGCACAGATCTCCAGCCTCCCAGGCACCAGCTTCGAGCAGTTGCCAGCGATGGCAGCAGCCTTTCACAAATCACCAACCAGCAACGTGCCAGAGAGTGCACATCGCAGAAGGGGCTGCGCGGCACGACCATTGTCGCATGCGGCATGCAAATCGCACCTGCACAGTGTCGGGTCGATGTCCGCGGAGTTGCGGTTGCTGCCGGGGGCCAGGGACGCCAGCGACTGCTGCTGCGAACGCAGGGAGGACAGGGCGCGCATGCCGGAGCCCTCCGACACGTCCGACGGGCTGGGCGGGATGGCCGGCAGCACCACCTGTGGTGCGGAAAGCGGAGGTCACAGAAAGCAGAGATATGGGTTGTGTGCGGACCAGTCCAGCGCAGCCGTCCAAGGGGCTGCCTGGCAGCCTCTGTGGCAAGGCTGTCGCAAGCTTGTGGCAATTTGCTGACTGCCTCATACTATCCTTGAGGCAAGGTGGCAGATTGATGCGCTTCGCTAAATAAATTTTAACGGAAGGCGCAGCTGCAGCACGATCAGCCGAGACGGTAGCCATGCAAACTGGAGGGAATCAATCGTGCTTTCAGTCAAGCACCATCGCACCCCGCGGGAGGGCAGCAGCATGGAGCGCATGGTGTCCATGGAGTCGCGCGTGCCCCAGCTCTGGCTGGGCGCCATGGACACCGGCGCCGTCGACACCTTGATGCCCGTGTGCGCCTGCGGGGTGGATGAAAAGAATGGGTGGACTGAAGCCTTTGGGCAATGTTTGGAGGCACTCTGGCTGGGCGCCATCGACATCGGCGCCGTCGACACCTTGATGCCCGTGTGCGGCCGCCGCACACATCAGGTGATCAGTCGGCTGGAAGTTGAGCCGCTTTGCCGTTCAACTGTGCAACCTGGTGTGCACCAAGCCCTCACCCATTCACCCCCGCACCCGAGCGTTGCAGGCCCGTCTTCTTGGCAACACGGAGTGCAAGCCCCATCAGATGAGGCTGCTGACACCATCAGGCCGGTCACGCCAGCCTGGCCGGGGCAGCAGCGCCCGCCACAGCAGCACACGCAACATGCATCACGTCCTCACCAAGCCGAGCTCGGGAGCGCGCTGTGAGCGGCGCGTGACGGGTCATCATCGACACACTGAACCAATAAACTTTGCAGAAACAGATATGTGAACCAAGGCCGCACTACGCCGATCTCTAGAGCGCACTCGGTGAGCGGCTGCGTGACGGGGCCATCATTGACGCACTGAAAACAAAGAAACTTGAAAAATGCAGGCACTTGAGGCAAGGCCGCACCACGCTGATTTCTGGTGCCCTCTCGGTGAGCGGCTGCGTGATGGGGCCGTCGTCGAGCACGCTGCCGCTGGCCTGGCTCAGGTCGCCCGCCGACTGCACCGGCGCCAGGCTGCTGGGGTTGCCTGCAGCGAAGATCACGGGCCCCCCTGTAGCATTCGCGCAGGAGGAAGTGGCATTGGCGTGTTCCAATGTGCAGTGGTGCGTCAGTGTTTGTTTCTTTTCGTCTGTCTTTTGGCAGAGGGTTCTGTTGGGGGTCTGAGCACAGCTGGAGAAACGAGACGCACTCTTGCCGTTGGCGTGCCGCGCGCGCCTGCCGGGCATGAGCACGTCCACGCCCACCCCCGACATCGCCCGCTGGATCTGCACCGCATTGGCGCCTGCAGGCAACCATTTGGAAAGATATTGGCGCAAGCTTTCACTGACGAACGGGGCCATGCACAAGTCAGGAACCTTGCAACCCCGAAAGTTTTCACGCATCATCACGCAATCTGGCATGGCTATCCTTGAGCGTTGGGCGTATATTCGATGCAGCATGTGCGAAACGACAGCATGCACGCGCACCTAGGCTGAGCTGGTTGCTGAGCTGGCTGGTGAGCTGCGTGCCTGTCATCCATTTGCCTGCGCATCGACGGAAGTGCAGTTTCATTTCGTTATTGTCGTTCAGGCCAGTGCACTGGGGGTCCGGCAAAAAAAGCCAATGGTGGAGGAGCAGACTCTATCTGCAATCAGAAGGGCGCTCGGTGATGTGCATGACAGGCGGCTCGCATCAACTGTTTGATTGAAAGCTGTGGGCCTGGGAACGTGAGCGGCCCGCACCCGTGTGCTGGTTCCACACGCCGGTCTGCGGGCTGGTCGGCGCTTCACAGCCGGGCGACTTGGCCTCCAGCGCCTTCCACTGCGCCTCCATCTCCGGCAGGTCCTTCTCCACATCCACCTGTTGGGACTCATGTCGGGAATCAGACTGGGATACAAAGCCTCACGTAACTGAGAGCGCTCAAAACACTGCCAGCAGCTCCCTCCACTGCGCCTCCATCTCTGCCACGTCCTTCTCCACATCCGAATGAAGCAGCATAGAAAGATAGAACAGAAAAGTCGTCATCAGCTGGGGACCATTAAGACGCCAGCTTGTTCCATCTTCGGCAGATCCTTCTCCACATTCGCCTGTGCAAGGGACAGCTAGGAGTCGTCGTCGGCAGCGGATCTCGGAAAACAAAAAAGGATGCTGCGTGATAATTTGCGGCGCTGGGCAGCCGCGTGTTGCCGCAGCAAGGCAAAGCAAGGCAGAACTGCGAACCCTCCTCAGCTGCAATCGTTCATGATCAAGCTGGCACATGGGCCGCAGGCGCGAGGGCTTTACAACCCAAGCGGCACACAGAGGGCACAGCTTCCACAGCACCTGAGGGCGGCATACCTGATCCTTGATGAGAGAGGAGTGGCTGGGGACAGCAGGCAGCAACAAGGGTTCCAATCCGGATTTGCGACACAGAGTTGATGGCCAACCAAGTTTTTGTATGGCAGTGATTGGTGTGCTTTGTTCGAAGCACAAATTACAAAACTTTTAAAATTTGTAAGTAGGCGGACCTTGATGCGCGTCTCCGCCATCTTGCCGTCAGGCTTGGGCACCAGTTCGATCAGCGTATGGAGCGGCATCTCCAGCCGCGGAATGTCCTGCAGATGAAATGCGAATCTGGCTTGCGCGCTGTGATTTATGCCAGCCGCGGGACCCGCGCGTCGTGCAAGTGCAGGTCCGAGAGCCAGCCATGTGCTGCGGTGGTGAAGCGTCCTGGCCAAGCTGGGGTTGTGCAGAATGCAGCCCCTGCAGCTTCACCTGTGTTGTTTGTCTGCACTGCAAGAGGCTTGGACTCGCCTTCCGGCCCGACCTCGGCATGCTTTGAGCTCGCAACTGGAATGCGGGCCCTGCTTAGCCATCGCTGCTTTCGATGCACGCAGAAAGGCAGGGCTCGCCCAGGCGACGCGCGCCGTGCACTGTTCAGTGATCCAGCGGTGGGATGATAGTCAAAAGCTCACCGCGAGGGGGACGCGGAAGAAGTAGTATAGCACTCCTTAGTACAGAGACAGCAGGCTTGCATAGCTTGGCGCTCCAAGTAATGGGGCATAAATCTGCCATGCGCACCACGAGGGGGGCGCGGAAGAAGTAACCGTACAGGCCGCGCAGGATGTCGTCTCAAAACCTTTGTTACGAAAGTTCATCTCGGAAGGATCAAGCGCACTGCGAGGGGGACGCGAAAGAAGTAGCCGTAGAGGGCGCGCAGGATGGCCTGGTGCGCGACAACGCAGACGCACTCCCGCTCCCGCTCGATCTCGATGATCACCGGCTCCAGGCGCTGGATGACGTCCAGGTAGCTCTCGCCGCTCGGGTACCTGAAAAAATAACAGGAGGGACGGCTCATGAAAGCTTTTGGGTCCGGTCACGGTGCCGTGTTCTGTGTCAAGTCCCTGCAGTGGCCACAGTCCCCCCAGCATGTGTTCGTGTGGGCGTCCCCAACGACGGGCCGTTTTAGTTTTCAGTCCGGTTCAGGGATGCGTCCCGAGAGGCCATGGCCGAGCTCAACCTGGCCAGGACCGCGATACCACGGCGCGCCTTCACAGCCATCATCAGAGGGGACTGATCTATGGCGTAGTCAGTCAAACATGCGAACACAGCAGCCGCACGCACCGGTAGCCGAGCTTGTCGGCCTTGCGGGCGGCAAACTCCTCCGGCATCGTCTGCTCGATCTGGGCGTACGTCATGCCGTCAAACACGCCCGCCTGGATCTCGTCCAGCACCTGCCGCAGATACAGTTGATAAGCCTTGAACTGTCCACTTCCCTTTTTACAGATGTCGAGGGCAGCATGACGCCGGTGTACTGGTCTACAGACATAGCGGCGCCCAATTTTCTTCAGGCGGGCAGGCAGTTGCACCCTGCAGACTGCCAGGGACCTTGCGCAGGGCAGCTTGGTCGGCTCCCAGCAGAGGGAACTATTGCAGAGGGCAGAGACAGAGGAAAACTCAGCAGGCGCACCTTCCAGCGCAGCTTGGGGAAGGGCAGCTGCTCTGCGGTCTGGATGGTGCGCTGCAGGGTGGACGTCCACACCGACACCGGCATCGTGCTGCCCTGCGACGTCTGCAGGCTGCACAACAAGGTTTCAGTCAAGGGTTAGGTGATGACGCAGTTCTTTGGCTTGAGCATGTCCGCCTCACTTGGCTTTGCTGCTCGTGTCTCAGGGGCATGTGAAGGCTGGTGCATCAGGGCGTCTGCATCTGTCCTCCTGTATGTGCAGGCATGGCTGAGCGCCGCAGAAAACCCGGCGCAATAGCTTGCCATTGCCGAGCACCTGTGGCTTCTGCCCAACCATTGCTTACTCCGCATGCAAGGTGGATTGCAGATTTCGTTGACCAAGAATGAGCATATTCTTGATTGACGCGCCAGCGGCACTCGGTCGATGAGCACGTCAGGCACTTTCTGGGAATGTCGTTTTTATATCTGTCAGGTTCAGCAGCGTGAGAAATTCAGTCAGCAGTGATGATGGTCAAATAATAAAGCTGTAAGCGCACCAGCGGCACGCGGTCGATGAGCACATCGGGCAGCTTCTGCGCATACACGGCGCCGAGGGGCGACAGGTGGGAGTCGCCGCCCAGCAGCTCCAGCACGTTGCTCATGCTCTGCCCGTGCCGCGTCAGCCAGATCTTGCGCATGCGCGATAGCCCTGCCTTGCACACCTGCACCGGTGACAAGGGAGGGTGTGATGTTTAGCGGCGTGTAGGGTCGTCTATGATGTGATGTCTCGCCGGCTGAAGTGAGCAGTGCAGGGTGCAGCCGCCAGTGTGGTACGCAGTGATGAGATCAGCATCAGCATCAACAGTTGTAGATGTGGAGACGGCAAGACAGGCGGCCCTGTCTTGCGATCACGTTTGCATAGTAAAGCGCAAGTGAAGCGCACCTGCATGAGGAAGAAGACGATCTTGCCGGGGATGTAGCCGCTGATGCGGTTCACATCCATGTAGCCGCGCCCGGTCACCCTGCAGCAGCAATGGTTGCGCAGAGTTGACTGCAAGCCGTCAACGACTAGATGGCACCGCCGCCCCGGGCGTTGCACCAGAAGCACACAGCCGGCAGCCGTGAAGAGGCGGCCCTTGCAGACGTGCAGCGCATTATGCACATGCAGTGAATGAGGGTGGTATTATTTGGGTAGATATAAAGTAGGTATCATGGCTCATACATGTCGATGAGCTTGATGTAGTGCAGGTCGCGATTGGTGATGGTCTCGTACACCTCCTCGTACTTGCGGATGCGCGCCCTGAAGTCGTCCAGCGCCCCCTGGCGGAAAATTACAAGGACGCGGTCAGAAGATGGTCGCAGCAGCAGAGACCGGAGGTCCAGAGGAGCACCCGCTGAGCAGCAGAGGCCAGCGGCACGCACGCCACAGCTGATGTGATCCCCGTTGCAGGCTGTTGCATCCCAGGCAAGTCAGGCCTGATAAAGACCTAGAGTGCAGGCCCAAATGACATCAACAACTGCGGCCGCACCTGCTCATCGTCAAAGTTGGCGTAGTCGGGCGAGTACATCATCTTGTAGCGGTAGTTCTGCTCCAGCACGACTTGGTCGTTGCAGATGCTCTCAATGAACAGGTACTGGAAGTGCCCGTGGAAGCGCTTCCTCTGCGCACAGCGCAATGTGGCGCTTCAACACTCCAAGGGAAGGATGAGAGCTGCAAGAGAGGGGTTTCTAGAAGACAGTGGCTGGAGAGTGTGCCGCGTCTTGCCCCATGCTGCATCGAGCAGCCAAAGGAGAAACTGTTTTCCACTCGCTGTTGCGTAGGGACAGGCTTCCGGAGAAACGGGACCAGAACAAAACCCTGACTGCAGGCAAATGCTGGTGGCGGGTGAGACGCCCGCTCTCACCAGCGTCTGCCGCCGCGCCTCTGTGGAGTTGGTGGCGTCGAAAATTGCGACCTGCGAGGACGACGTCTCCAGCCACGCGACCATCTCGTCCAGCGCGGCTTCCAGCGCCGCCTCCCGCATCTTGAGCCCCGCCTGGGAGATACAGTCATGAGCCGTCAGATGATATGCTGGGCCATGGTGTGCTGGTTATTGATGCCAGCCAATGTGACCATCTCGTCCAGTGCGGCTTCCAGCGCCGCCTCCTGCATCTTGAGCCCCGCCTGACAGTGGGAAACAACGACAACTTTCAAACTGCCCTGGTCTGACAACGCCTGCTTGCCCTGCTGCTGGCTGCAGAATTTGTGCAAGGGGGCAGACTGTCGCATGCCGGCCGGCAGCAGGCATGCTTGCTCTGCCACATCCAAAACAAAGAACGCAAGCGAGTGAACGCATTCATGTGCCGCCCTTATGTGCGGGGAGCAGCACTCAGGAATGGCTTTGAGTATATGGCACGCACCGGGTTGTTGTGGTCAAAAAAGGAGGCATCCTGCAGGTCCGCCTGGTCATTCTGCTTGCGGCGGTACTGCCCCACATTGAAGTGCTTCGTCTCGTGCCCTGGCGGGACCCCAATTTACTGTCAGCTTCACCTCGGCTGCCACGAGCGGGAGGCGGCAAGCAGCAGAGCTGTAAGTCGAGCATGTCACCGCAAGTGTCTCAGGGCTGCGAGCAGAGTGCAGCCCTCAGGTTGCTCATGCCACGGCATTCAGGCACTGAGCCGTGTGCGCACCCAGCCAGTTGAGGTAGCACATGAGTTTGTTGCACAGGAAGGTCTTGCCGCGCCCCGGCAGCCCCACCAGGATGATGATCAGCTTCTGGCGGTCCACGCCGCGCCGCCTGTGTATATACATGGGCAGTTTTCGCATGTGGGATGACATGTTGGCAGTAAGTACAGATGCAAAGCCTGTGGCCACAGGGCAGGCTGTTCTGATGACATTCTTGGCAGTGAGCGGTTTGAACCGAGCCACCCGGCCTGCTGTGCATAAAGCTGTGTGACCCGTTGTGCATGGAAGACCAGCAGCCTGAACTGACGAGCAAGACTCTGCTGAACTTCCCATGAGTGCCTTCAATGTACAGACGCCTATCACGCAGAGGCAGCAGGCAGGGGCGGCAGCACAAGCAGGGCTGAGGGAATTGCAGCTGACCGTTTGCCAGATGTGTTTGCCACGCCGCCGGCGGCGGCCGCATCCTCGAGCTGCGCAAGCGTCGCCGACGGCCCGTCATCGTCACTGCTCTCCTGCAGGACGCAGCTTGACACGTGCTTGCAGCAGGCCCATTAGCAGCAGGAGCAGTATGTTGCCAAGCCATGGTCGCATTGAGAAGCACAGGGCGCCGCAGGTGTCGTATGGAAGCTCTGTGACATCCTGCCGAATCTGTTGCTGCTCATGACATGCGCATGCAGCTCCTCAAATATGACACCCCAGATGATCGCACCTCGTCGCTGGCCGGCAGGATGATGTCCTGCAGGTGTGCGGACCCCAAGTCAGCATATGCATTAGAAGCATGCTCCGGCAGGCAGGTGAAGGCCAGCGGGGCAGGACACGAGGAGCAATCTCAAGGAGAAGCATGACAGGACATGCAGCAATGGGACGTCACACCTTGAAGTAGACATGCGTGCTGTTCTCTGGCGCCGGCGGCGGATAATTGAAATCATTGTCGCCCTCGCCGTCCTGCGATGCCCTGTGTGCATTGGATCGCCATGAACCATGGCAGCGGGTGGGTCACAACCCTTTGATATGCTGAGAGCTGAGTGGTCCTACGCGTTGCACGCTGCTTCAGTACGTCGCAGGCGCGGTGTGTGCTCCGCGCAGATTGAGCCTGGCAGCGGGAGGACCTCGGGTCGCACGCACCGTTGGGGCGAATCGGGGTCCGAGTCCCGGCGCCTGTGCCTGGTCTTGCCCTTGGAGAGGCGAGACCTCCAGAACTCTGCAGTGAAATGCGAGTGAGTGTCACAGGCATGCGAACCGACCTTGTGCGCTGTAGCGAAACGATTGCTGCGGCGGATCGCGACAAGTTCAGATCGTCGTTCAGAACTCACCCCACATGCCGGGAGCGGTGCGCTCTCCTGTACACAGGCTCTCCGGTCAACCCTCGCCCTTCGATCCCTTTCGCGTCTGCCGCGCCTCACCCGCGGTGGAGTGTCTGATCCTATTTTCTGTAATGGTGCAAGAGAATGATGTATGAAGCAAGCGCCAAGAAGCCGCTTCGGCTGAGCTCGTTCTGTAGCAAGTCAGCTAATCCAGGCTGGCTAATCCTTTTTCAACGACTGTTCATAGGTGAAGCCGTCTGGCAGCTAGCTTAACTCTTTCAGCTTGATTAGCTACAGCTGATTAGCTGAAACCTAGTCAGTATAGCCACTGCTAGTTCATTGGTCTGGCAATAGAATTTAGAAATGTATTCATGTGCGTAAGAAAAGGCAATGCTGGCTTACAATCTGAGCTCGGCCTGTGCGTTCGATCTGGGGTTCCAATAACGCAGCCCACCATACGCCGAATTGCTATGAACTGCCTGCTGGAGTATCACGCGTTCATGACAATGTCAAAACCACAAACTTTGCTGCTGCCTACAACAGACTGGACTCGTGTCCAACCTGAAATGCCTCACACTACTGGAAGAAGGCGGTCGCGTCGACCTGGTGCTTCGCATGCGAGGACCAGGCATTGCGGCTGTGCCCTACTTGCGCCGCCGGCAGCAGCACGCGCTTTTTCGGATCATATGGCACGACGCTGCGGCTCCAGAAGCCCTTGGGGACGTCGACAAACTGGATCATTCCCGTCGAGCGCTCGGGCGGCCCCCACGGCCAGAACGCGGCGTTTTGATTCCGGTGCAGCACCGCCGGCTTGTCAAACGCCAGCGCCCCCGCCTTGGGCCACAGGGTCGAAGCCATAAAGCGCATCATCTGGCTGCGGCTCGCGATCCACAGGCCGTTGTATGGCGCCGGCAGGCTGATGTAGTGCCGGTGGCGGCATCCGGCAGGCGCCTCCTGCCACCGCCACATGCTGTCGCCCGCATTCACGACAGCGCAGGCGCGCCTCGCTGGCACCTCAACTTCCAGCGTGCGGTTCCACAGCGCCAGGTCGCACTGCCAGAAGACGTCCATGAAGACCGGCTTGCCCGTGAACAGGCTGATCTCCGTGCGCCACAGGCCGCGCAGGAATCCCAACGGCTCCAGCACCTGCGCAGGGTCGCGGCGTTGTCAGGATTTTGGCCCCAGATCCGAGGGTTCTGGATGCTCAGATTTGCAAAGGGTGCAGCCAGGGAGCGTCGGGCTGTCTGGAACCTGTCCGTGGATGTCTATTGCATGCAAGTTTCGTTCGCTTTGATGAATCCGCTCCAAGAAGGAATGCACCTCGGTGTCTGCCGCCCACGACTGCAGCGCCGGCCAGCCGACGTCCGTGTCATCCTCCAGGTACACGAACATGGTGTGCGCGCCTGCAGACATTTTCAGGCGTCGAACTACAGGCGTGTTTTGTTCAGGCAGCCTGCGCATGTTTGCTCCTGGCATGGCAGGGCAGGAGCGCACTGGTGCTGAACCGACATGTGTGCGCCAGAGGTACAGCAAGGTGAAGTTGGCATCGGGCGCGCGTCAATTGGGATGTCTGAGATCGAAAAACCAAGAGTTCAATTGAGCACTAGTACCTGTTGCCGTCGCGTTCTCGACCACTGCGCGGTGCTCCCACACCAGGGCGAAGGGGTCTGCTGTGGTGTTGACCTCGTGCCAGGCGCCGCAGGCGCGCGCTTGTGGGTAGTCCCAAAAGGCCAGCAGGTTTTGCACATTGCCGGGCGCATCGCTAACGATGCAAATGTCAACATGCGTCGGGTACGACGCTGCTCGTGACAGCACCTGCAATCATGGAGGAATGTGTGATGTGTTTTGAAATGTGTTTGGAGAACAAGCTGGCCAGTTATTTTGCTGCAGTTGGTTCGTTATCAAAAAAGGCATTTGGGTAAATGGCGCCGCCGCACCTGTTCGAGGTACACAGTCTTGTCCACCTTCCACTTGAAGGTGATACAGATGAAGATGCTGCGCAGCAGCGGGTGCACTGGCTGCGCAGGGCCGAGCGGCTCTGACCTTTCGCTGCGGGGCGGCGCGGCCGCCGGCTGCCACGACAGATTTGTCCAGGCAAGGACGGCTAGTGCCGTCACCGTGAGGATGAATATCGCGCGCGAGATGAGCTGTTTCGACCGCGCCTGGCGCAGTCTCATGATCCGAGTGCTGCCCCGCTGGCGAGCAAATTGGTGCGGCGCCGTTTGGCAACGGCAGATGAAAGCCACCCGCTGACGCGCTCATTCGACCACCCTTTGAGCAGCACAGAGGCGAAGTTGCCGTTGAATCACAAAGTTGTTATCCTATGACTGGTTCGGTCCTTTTTACACTGGTCGCGTTACCCATACAGGAGCCTCCGATCAGAATTTGGACGTCGTCACGTTGCTGGCGGTCCACAGATCACGACAGGACACACTGCTTGCAGTTGATTGTGACGAAGGATTGTTGAGTCCGTGTGCTGCAGACGAAGTTTTGCTGCAGTTTTGCTACGCTAATCGGAACTTGGTGTCAACACTATTGTCGCCTGTTGCTCACGACCGTTCATAATCAGACTAGCCAGACTTGATGTTGGGGATCTATTGACGATAGGATCACTTGGCTACCGACCGACAAAGCTTAGGTATAGGCAGATTAGGGCCTGAAGCTGACGTGAGCAAGAACGGGATGCTGAAACATATCATACATATTACTTTGCTTGAAGCGAATTTTACAGCATCTGTGCTTGATGTCTCTGTACCACAGACTGGTTGCGCAAGCTCAGTCTGTCCCTAATCAGCTGGTTGGAAGTCACACCGCTGGTGAGGTGTTCAGTTATTCATATGTTCATGTGCTCACGGTCGCTGCAGTGAAACCGGTCGAGCATCGCCCCCGACGTAAGCAGGGCGCGCTTCGGCGGCACATGGATCTTGTCAAACGTCTGCTGCATGGTGCACGTGGCGGTGTCCAAACGGTGCGTCCATTGCACGCAGCGCTCTTTCTCAAAACACAGCTCCCTGCATTCCGTCACGTTGGCAGTGTCCGTCACGTTCAGCTCCCACCCTGTAGTCATCACGCCTTCCAGCTCCAGATTAGACCCGGTGGCGGCCGGCCCGAGCGGCGCCCGCATGCGGCGCCAGAGCTCCGCGTACGTCGGCCGGCGGCCCGGCGCGGCGGCCTCGGCGTCAAACACAATCTGCATCTGCTCCGGCAGCAGGTGGTGGATCGCAAACACACGCGCGCAGGGCTGCTGCTGCGGCCACTGCACCGCCAAACCCTCCAGCGGCCGCAGCCGGTCCGGGTCGACGAGACCTGACGGAAAGTTCATCATCAGGGTTTCGAATTCCAGCGCTTCGACATTGTAATGCACCCCGGCCTCCCGCAGGCACAGCGTCGTCTGCACGTCGCCAAACATGTAAGTGCCCTCCACGATCCGCTCGATGCAGGTCTGAAGGTGCTGCATCAGCATTTGCATGCCCCGCCTGCGCACAGTGGAGGCGGGTTCAAAACCCTCAATCTAAATCAGGTTGAATCAAGACTTGCACGGCAGCAAGTCTACGAGATTACGGGATCGCGGTTGCTGCACAAATTCGTATGGCGAAATGAAATTTCTCACCTCGAGAGGATCATGCCCTCGCCGCCGTGCGGCATCTGCCCGCCCTCGAATTCCGCCCCTGAGCAGAGGCAAACACGTGAGACTAGCGGCACAGCTTCAGAGCCTACCGCAGAACGTTGCTGCAGTAATAACGATAGTACATTTTGGGAGATGCTTTTCCTCACCAATGACCAGGTTGCGGCTGGGACTGAAAGAATAGGGATTGCCCATGTACACGGGCTTGTCCGGGTCGAACTTGTGTATGAAGTCTAGGAAGTTTTCCATGATCCAGTACGCGTCGTCGTCGATGCTGATGTACCAGGACGCCCCGGGAAATGCGTCGTGCAGCGCGCCCCAGCCTGGTATGTTTTTATACCTGCAAGATAACTCAAGGCACGTGTTCATTTTGTGACGCTAGAGTTGTCAATCGAGCAAACTGCGAAACGTGTGAAATGTTATTGCCGATGCCAGCACAGCATGCTCCTGTGGCTGGCCGCCTGCGGAAGGAGAAGTGAAGTGACAAGTGAAGACAGCTCGGCTGGCTGCATCAGACACAAGAAACCAATAAACAGCTTTTTCGTGGCTCGCCTGTCCATGATGTAGCCCCGCGACTGGGATTCGCTCTGCCACGCCAGCCTGCGCGCCGCTGAGACTGCCGCCGCCGCATCGCCGCTGGCGTTGGCGGCACCCCCGCTTCTGAGTGCCGCATGAAATGCCCGCAGCTGCTCCAGCACCGGCGTCGCCACGTCAATCACTTTGACGTCGCCGGCGGCATCTGCGGCGACGGCGACAGTCATGTCTTGACCTTGTTCTGTTGCGGTGGCGTCACGCAGGCCGCCATTGGATTAGCCTTCAACACACCATAAAGCCCTTCTAATATCGTGTGTTTCAGTTCGCAGCAGTGCGCAGCGCATCACATTGCACGCGCACCTGGCTCAGCGCCGACCAGGATGTAGTTCTTGATGCGCGACAGGAAGGTGAGCAGCTGCATGGGCACACGGCTCTGCGCCGTCAGGGACCCCGTCTTGATGAGGAACGCAAAGTCGTCCTGCCATGCCTCCGCGAGCACCTCCCGCTCCTCCTCCCGGCGCTCGCCCGCGGGGCCGCAGGGCCGGCGCTGCAGCGAACGGGGATATCTGCTTGAATTTCCTATGGCAAACTGTCATGTGAATCGCTGCAGGAAGGCTTGGGAGGCGCTGCTCCTGTGCATGGGCGCATCGCGCAGGGCCTTCAAATGCGCGTAGGGTACTGGCACCCAGCTGCGGAGATACACTGCGCGATCGTCGGAAACTCACCTGAAGAGGGAAGGCCAGCAACACGAGACACAGCAGGGCCGCGAGCAGGCAGGGTCCAACAGCTGCATGCCCCGTGCGCAGCGACACACGCCTGGCCTGTGGCCTGGGCATGCACTGCTAGGGGGACGACGCCTGATCCCGTTTGAAGCGTCAAGATACCACGAGTGTCGGTCTTCGCGCAGCAAGTGCTGGGCGTTGAATATCAATAGGTGATGTTCAGTCAATGGCCAACCTGGCACCAAATTGCAGGTCGCTACTTTGGATAGGACCACGGCAACACGCTTGCGGCTGAACAGATATCAGACAGGTCGCGCGGATGAGCGCAAATACCTTGTGACAGCATGCGTTGTTCGGCTGCAAAAGTGGGAATGAGCGTGCAGCGCCAGCGCAGCGCCATCAGAGTATGCATCTGGCTACAATTTCGAAAAAGGTCAAGGGTCAATGCAGCTCATAGACAGGTGGCTCTGATGTCCTTTACAGTGGACTACATGCACTATCTATTAACTTCCTGCACATGAACCTCCGCATGCCAGAATTCCTTGCTGTGCGGCGCACACTCCGCCAGACAGCACTCTGGCCCCCATCGCATGCTACACGCCAGCACATGTTGTGCCGCAACCGCACCAACCCAGGAACCTGCCGAATCACATGGGCTGCTGCGCTCAGGCCGCCGCCTGCGCCGCCTGCACGAGCTCAATGTGCGCCACCGTAGTGGCGTGGTACCGCAGTAGCCCGGAGTCCTTTTGGCACGCCTCTGCCGCCACCTCGTTGGCCACCAGCTCCAGCAGGTTCTGCAATTCGGCCGCACGCCACAACACCCATGAGAACATTTCAGCATTGCAGGGCACTCAGTCAGCAATTGCAGTGCAATGCTGGCCTGCCTGTCTTACAGTCTCGGGTATGTCGGCGACACCTTGACTGGAGATCGTACCCTACAGGAGAAGGTGCTTCGAGTGTGACACGCAGGGCAAAAAGGAAGGCACAAGCGGGCGGGCATAGATCTCACCTGCAGCACGTCCGGTGTTATGTTGGGGTTGCCGGCCGCGTAGTGAGACGCGTAGGCGTTGAGGATGTCCACAAACAGCCACACCGGGCCGCTGAGGCCGGTCGCCCGGGGCGCGACCGCCAGCTGCTGCGCCGCCGCGTTGGCCAGCTTGAGCGCCCGCTTCAGGCACACCATCACCGCATCCGCGTCCCTCACCTGTGCGCGTGGCAAGCACCCGCTTAGCAACTGGCGCTTTGCAACAAGATAGAGAATGTCATCGCTGCATGCTGGTGCTGACGATCTGGAGGTTTTCATGGTTTATACGCGCATGACAGTCATGGACCTAGCAGTCACGGACCTGCTTGATAACCACATGTCAAAAGGTGTGCACTATATCACACCACTGCCACTCACTGCTGCCGCAGAAGTGCAACAAGAACAGGAGGCAGATACTTTAGACGAAGCTGACCGCTCACCGGCGGCTGCAGCGTGCCGTCTTCCTCGGTACTACTGTCCGCGCCGGCATCGGGAGGCGGTGTGGCTGCGGCTGCGGGTTCCGCATCCTCTGGCGAAGTGGCGGCAGGTTCCGCATCCTCTGCGGGGGCGGCTGCCTCCGACTGTTCCGCCTCCGACTGTTCGGCCTCTGCGCCGTTCTCAGACGTGTCTGGTGGTGACGGCGCCTGTGCTGCCGCTGGCTGGTCCTGCACACAAGGAGTGCCACCATCATGAGCCACCACTTCCCCTGTTCATATGGCCCACCCACATGCTGCAACAGACAGGGACACCGCCTTGCAGGCTCACGCGATGCCACGAGGGCCATCGCGTCAACGCCCGGTACCCACAACAGCCGTGGCGTTGCCAACTGACGCGGCAGCAATGCAGGTAGTTGCACCTCCTGTCCCGCACCTCTGCCGGCGCCGCCGCTGCCGCCTCAACCTCCACCCCGTCCAGCGGCTGCCAGAAGAGGTGCGCGCAGGCGAGCACCGCGCGGCACTGGTCCCCGCGCCGCAGCAGCTTCGCCGAGAAGCCAGTGGCCTTGTGCGCCAGCGCGCCGCGTGAGTCGGGGCCGAACACGCGGCAGGCGTGCAGCGCGCCCACGATCGAGTGCAGCGCCGCGACCTCCGACTTGCTGTCGGGGACAGCCTCCTCATACAGCGTGAACGCCTGCGCTTAATCACGATGGGTGTTGAGGATAGTTCGAAACGTTTCAAGATCGGATTTGCGGCGCAGCGGCTTCGGACATCCTGTCCCCCACCGCCTCCTCGTACAACGTGAACACCTGCGATTGCATGTGATGGTTTTTAACACGGTTCTCACGATTTCCTGATTGCCTCAGGTGTAGCGTCGCGACCTCCAAACTGCTGTCCGGCACCGCCTCCTCGTACAGCATGAACGCCTGCACGGTTCCCAAGCAACAGTACAGTTGATTTCCTGACAGAGAGAAAGAAGCGCCGAGATCTCTGGCTTGCTGTCTAACGCCGCGTCTTTCGTGCACAGCGTAAACGCCTGCGCGTTAGAACTTGATGGTTGTCACAACTATCTACGATTTTTTTCTCAGATTTCTGTGAAGGGCAGCGCTGCGACTTCCAAAATTTTGCCGTCTGGCACCGCCTCCTCGTACAGCGTGGACGCCTGCCGTTACGTGAATCACGATCATCGGGACGGGAATAAGATTTAAAGTGTGCTTTTGAGATTCAAAGTAAGCTTTATATTGCCACGAGCGCAGCGCTGCAACCTCTGACTTGCCGTCCAGCACCGCCTCGTCGTGAATGCATGTGCGGTTTGGAGCCAGTTGCGCAGGACAGTCCTGCCCTGCCGGGGCGAGGCGAGGCGGGCCTGCTGAAAGATCCAGTGGCCAATGAGCTCGCAGACACTTCTCGCATGTAGACAAATCCTCAATCCAGTTGTCTCTGATCCCCTTGGTCCACCTGCTCGAAGAACTCGTAGGCGATGATCTCGGCGCGTGCTTCCTGGCTGGCCGCCGTTGCCGCCGCCAGCAACAGCCCCAACGCCGCGCCAGCACGCCCGGGCACGTCCGCCAGGTCCACCAGCACCCCATGCGTGAATTGCAGCACCTGCGCCCGGAACAGCAATGAAATTGGCAGGGTTTCAATGCACATATACGGTGAGCAAAGCAAGGCACGTCCGCCAGGTCCACCAGCACCCAATGCGTCAACTGCAGCACCTGCGACTTGCAAGCGTGCGTAGAACTGATGTCGAGAGCTAGTTGTACTCTTGTAGTTTGTCATTGAAACGCAATTTGTCATTGGAACGCACATCAAGGCCAAGGTGTCGTACGCAAATGCGCCACGCTAACGGAGCGTATCGGCCTGGCAGGCAATTTTGTGTGCCGGCCGACATATGGAAAGATGGCTGTAGCTAGGAGATGGTAGCAGGTGGATGTGAAAAGCTCGTTTGCACAAGATGGGGGGCGCACGCTCTGTGCAGTCGGCTCGCTGCCCGGCGCCGCGCCGCTCCGGCACAGCACGCGCACCAGACGCAGCGCGGCGGCCGCCAGCGGCGGCAGCACGCGGCCCGCGCGCCGGAAACCGCCCGCAGCAAACCTGCATGCGCATGAGGCCACAGGGGTCAACATTCATGTCAGTTAGGCCGGCACTGCAGCGTTTTGAGGGGCTGCAGCAGTTCATGTTCATGATTTTGCTTCGAAGGCCCGCCGACAGCGCCAAGCAATCATCGGCAGGCACATAGGCATTGATCGCCCGAGCAGAGATGGCGAAGGGGAGCTTTTTAGGGCAATCACGCTACGCTTCATGACGACCGACAGGTCTGGCCGCACCGTTTCCGCGCGGCCTGCAGGATGGCGAATTGCGTGGCAGGGTCTGTCGAGTACAGACGGTGGATGAGGCGCGCCACCTGCCCCTGCTCGTCCGCAAAGTCCTGCAACAGAAACTGCATAGTTCACGGTCGTGCTCTCTTTTTCACCAGACAAGCACCAGACGTGGCGTTCCTAGGAATGCGGAAAGAGCACTGCCCCTGCTAGTCCGCAATCCGCAAAGTCCTGCGACCAGAAGTCACAACAGTTCGAGATCTCGGGCAAACCAGCACCAGCTTTGGCTTGCAATGGAGGGCGGACAGGAGCTCCACGGCAGGAATCGTGAAGCATAATGGCACAGATGCGGCGGTGGCATCGGGCTCGAGTCGAACGACACTGATTTCAGAGCCGCGCAGCAGACCCTCCAGCGTGTGGAAGCACAGGGCACGGGATGCAGCAGCACAGCGAGATACGCCATGTATTGTTACCAAGGGTTTCCAGTCACTTGATAGATGTGCACCCCCAGTCTATTGAAAGATGTGCACCTCATCGTCAGGCTCGTCCGCTGCGTCGGCGCCTTCCGCGTCCTGTACCAGCGGCGCTATGAAGTCGAACAGGCGATCCACTTGGTCCACAGTCGACACCTGAGGAGAAAAGCAAAGTTGTTCTTGCCATAGAATCTCTTCTCTGAGAAAGCTGACACCAGCGCTCCACTTTGCAGTCAACACCTGTGTGGACAGCAGCAATGTACGCAGCCGCGATTTACCAGCAGAGCAACTTGCTTTCTACGAGCCCTGGTAAGCTCACCCATCCCCCACTGCAGAGGTGCATAGGAGTGCATGAAAGTGCCCAAGTGCGCAAGAGCGCAGCCCTCGAGTCATCCTACTGTGTGAGTGTCGTTCTCGTTGTGCAATGAGTCGCTGCCGCAGAAGCACACACCTGTTTTATATGTGTGCTTGCGCTGCAGTAGATAGGTCATTGCACATGTGCGCACTGCAGGCCGATCTGTGCACGCTGGAGCAGCTGCTACAAGTGTGCTCATGCTCAAGACGCTGCAGCCTCGAGGTACAAGGCTGGAATTTCTTGACACCAGATGAAAGAACGGCTTTCGAACACTGTCGCGTCTCCGTCAGCCAAGGGGCGCGCCATCTCCCCACACACACGCGTCTGCTTTGCCCAGAGCGCACACATCAAAGTACCGCTGCTCTCGGGCATGCGCTGCCTCGTCACAGCCTCTGATTTAGGATCTTGCATTAGGGGTGTACAAACCCCAAATAATCAAAAGCATCCGCACCTGCGTGTCGGCCTTGAGCACCGCGCGCACAACGGTCAGCGCCATCTCGCGGCGGGCGCCTGGCGTGAGGCAGCCCATGAGCGGCGTGTACGACGCCAGACCCAGCACCGTCACCACATCGTACGCCTCCAGCGGCACGCTCAGCAGGTCCACCACGCGCCGCTCGCCGCGCGAGTCCGTCATGTCCCGGTCGCCCAGCGCCTGCGGTGAGACCGGAGGTGCTGTTCGGAAAAGTAATGATATGCAACGACTCGTACGCCTCCAGCGGCACGCTCAGCAGGTCCACCACGCGCCGCTCGCCGCATGAATCGGTCATGTCCCGGTCACTCGGCCCCTGCATTGAGACAGAGAGTGTGGTTTGGGAACGAGGTAGCTGGAACTAGGTTTTCCTGCCCTCCGGCGGCACGCTCAGCAGGTCCACCACGGGCCGCGCGCCATGCGTATGTGACATGTCTGGCGCTGGCGCTCGCGGCGCCGGCAGAAATCTATGACAGATTCCCCTGCCTCTGCTCAAGATGATGTTGCCCCAACGTCAAAAGAAATATCGCACGGGGGTTGCCTCGACCCACCTCGGCGCAGGCGGCCAGCACGGCGTCGATGTGCTCCAGGTTCTCGGGGTACACAGCGCCCGCAAAGCGCGCCAGCCCGATGTGGATCGCCGCCACGTCCGCCACCGGCATGTCCGCGTGCGCCTCCGCGATCTGCGGCGCAGGCCAAATTGACATCAGCACGATAAATGTTCCTGTGACACCCCTTGCAGATGTGCAGCAGCAGCTGCCACATCAGCTAGAGACTGTCTCTTCTCGTATGTGGCGCACTCCTTTGTGCCCTCCAGCCTAAGTGGGCGCTGACGTCGCCAGGACAGCCCTCGCCATCTACACCCAGTGAGGCAGTGCAGCACCAGGCAGCAAGCAGTCACCTTGCCAGCGGCGGACACGAAATCCTTGGACCCAAACCCTACCTTGCCCGCAGCGGCCTTGAGGCGGCCGAAGGCGTCCGCCTCGTCCAGCTGGCGGCGCACAGCGGGGTCGCCGCCCGCGACGAAGCGCGCGAGCCGGTCCATGAGGCTGGCCATGATGCCCGCCAGCCGCACGCCCGGCTGCAGCTGCGGCACCGCCCCCAGCAGCGCCTCCAGCGTGCCTAGGTGAAATTCGTCCGGGAAGCCCTGCATCAAAAAGCCACGAAAGGGACGTCGATAACTCTGCAGGTGCAGAGAAGGACCGAAGCTCTACAGGCGCCACCCGCCCCCAGCAGCGCCTCCAGCCTGCCCAGGTGACACCCGTCCGGGAAGCCCTGCAGCGAAAAGGCGCTGCGGCTGCCGGATCCAAGCACACTGTGTTTTCGGCACGGAGTTTTAGTGCGGTTTGACGTTCAGTTGAGCGACCACATTATTGGAGGGGCCAACTGCTTGACAGTGTCTCCTGCAGATGCTCACGCAAACATCGAGTGGCTGCCGCTCGCAGAGCGCCGCTGCAGCCAGGCAGCCGCTCGTGCTGTGGCGTGGCAGGGCTCTTAGAAGCCTCGGCAGCTGGCGCAGTCGTCAGCTGCTCAAAGGCTATCCGATATTCCCTCTGAGAGCACGCCTCAAACAGCAAAGGCGTGCAGCTGGATGGGCGCCTGCACGAGGCACAGCTGCGCGGTTTTGTCACGGCGGCCACAGGAGCCCAGACTGAGGACATCCCTTTGTTGCGTACATACTGTGTGTCTGTGTACTCTGCACTTGCCTGGATGAGTGCCTGCATGAGGTACTGCTGCGCAATGTCGTCGCGGCAGCCGACGACCTGCTCCAGCACCCGCGGCAGCACGCTGGAAGCGTACATCTCGAAGCTCAGCCCGTCCAGCTGGCTGACATACGTCAGGTTCTTGCCCACCAGGTCCGCGAGCTGCTGGCGCTCCTTCTCGCGGGCCGCCCGCTCCTGCACCCGCGTTGAGCCCTGCAAGCGCAAAAATGAATGGTTTCAGGGCCTCATGCACATTGTTTCAGGCCTTCTTCTGCGCTATCCAGGGTTCTTGAACACAAGGTCCGCAGCTGCTGGCGCTCCTTCTCGCGCGCTGCCCGCTCCTGCACCCGCGTTGAGCCCTGCGCGTGCACGCGACAAGTTCCGGGTCGAAGCAGGGTTTTCAATGTTTTCAAAAGATTCTTCCCAAAAGCTGCCAGATGCTGCCGCTCCTTCTCCAGCGTCGCCCGCTCCTGCACCCGCGTGGAGCCCTGCGAAAATCAGTGGTAGCCCTGCTAGTTTTCGGAACTGTCAGAGGGATCAGGGCTGTTACAAGGAGGCGCTCGGCAGCAGGAGATGCTGAGGCAAGCGGCAGACGATGTACAGCACTGTTTTCTGACTGCCTGGATGCTAATATTTGGTAAAGTAAAGCGGCGCCATCTGTCCCTCAGGCACGCCATCACCAAGGGCCAGCAGCTGCAACCTTTCGGTGGCACACAGCCGGGGAGCTGGCCTCCGCTGCACATTGGGTCACAAGGGCGTGCTGCCCTTGCCACGCGACTTGCCTGGTGCTGCATGCGACCCACAGCTTGTTCATCTCCGCGAAGGTCTGCAGCGGAAACTCGAGCCCGGACGTCACAAGCTTTTGAGAAGTCGTCTGAATGAACCGACTCGCCTGGTGCTGCATGCGGACCCACAGCTTGTTCATCTCCGTGAAGTTCTGCAGCAAGAACTCCAGCGCATCGCCGGTGTCGCCGCCCGCCTCCGAGTCGTAACCGCTTCCAGCATCCGGCAGCAGCCCCCGCACCGCCTGGCACAGGTACGCACGCAGGAACAGACCCCGCAGCGGGTGCTGCACCTGCGAGGGCATTGTTGGGACCGTCTGCTCAGGAATGATGTGTCCCATTCAGAAAGGCGCCTGCTGTGCGGCAGACGCAAGCAGCTGAAAGAATGGAGAATAGCGGGCGAGATGTGCGGCGCCAGCGGGCAAGTGGTGCGCGTGGCAGGGCATCGTTGGTGTTGCTTTTTTGCCTCACCCCTTTGCACATCTCCACCAGGTCGCGCAGGATGTCGCGGGCGGGCGCCTCCTTGCTGCGGATGTACACCGCCCCCACCGCGCACAGCAGGTACCTGCACAAGCATCAGACCGTCAGCTGCCAGCCGCTGCACGAATGAAAGAATCATGCTGGCGCATGTGCGGCATATCGCAGGCATTGCCGCGGCATGCCGCCGCCAGCCGGCAGCGACCACCGGCATGCGCCTGTCATCAGCAGGACATCTTCACTGCGGAGGACAGGCGTCGGGCGACTCACAGGCGCGGCAGCACGTTGCCGGCCCACTGCACGCGTTCGTACAGCTCCGCCAGGGCGCGCCCCTTGCCGGACTGCTCCCCGAACCACGACTGCAGCAGCGCCATGTGGTCGAACACCTGGCCGCGACACACAGCACGTGCTTTCACCAGGTGCTCCTTTCTTGTTATCATCGAAGGATGTGCAACCCACGCGTCGATGTGGGAAGTGTCGCTTGCAGAGTGGGTGGCTTTTTGACGCGCAGAGTGGACGAGATCCAAGGGCGCACCTGCATGTACAGCTCGAAGTAGCGGTGCGGCTGCAGGTCCCCTGTCCTCAGCTCCCCTAGCAGCGCCGCGGCATAGCGCAGCGCGTCCTTGAGGTTTTCGGAATCCTGCGGAAGGATGCAGGCACAGATGGCTCAGCACCTCCGAAACGCATGCAAACTGATGAATGCACGAGGTGCAACACATGGACGAGGCTGAAGATGGAAATTTGAAAGGCTCCGAGTTGCTTGACGTCGAGAGCGTTTCTCAAGGCATCAAACTCCACGAGCCGTGTTCTATGGCAGCAGCGCGCCATGCGTCACATGATGTACCATATCGGCGTATCCAGCATGGACGCAGCGCAGCTCAGGCTGATGCCGCTCAGCGTGCGCACCGTGGCTTTGCGCATGAAGTAGGCATTTTTCTTCACAGACGCCACGGCGTCCTCCAGGCAGCGGGCTTGCTCATCCTGGCTAGTCTGCCCTGTCAGCGCAGAAGCCTGTCACAAGAAAGAGAGAAACTTGGAAACGATGGCAAAGCGATGTGCCTGGGATCTGAAAACCTTCCGAAGGGCCATCATGCATGCGGCAGAGGTCACGCAAGAGCCAGCAGAGCGTATTTGAGAGATATCTCATCGCCATGCAAGCGCGCGACGCTCGCCACCTCTCGGGAAGCTGTTCCGGACTCACCATTTCTGCCCAGATCCCGTTTTATGAATCTGACAGTCAGGCTGCGTTGCTGGAGCAGGTCGGCCTTGCAGACGAGATTCAAGGCGCGTGTAGCTTCGTACTATGACAAAAGCTGGAAATTGCTGCTGAGGCATCGAGCGTTTTTGGGTCTAGCGCAGTCTCCAGAGGAGTGAAGACCGTGAGTACGGCCAATACGTGAGTATTGGCCGGCTTGGTAGACCTAATCACAAGCTCTAACTGAGCATGCCCCATGCTGATCAGCCTATCCAAACGTGTGCGGCATAGGCTCTAGGTTGGATCCACAGCTTGCTGACCAGTCCGACCAGTGAAAAGGCAAGACATCAAGTTTCTCACTCGCAGTGACTTTGCATCATTGCCGCTCATGCCTGCACCGCCAGCTGCGAGGCCAGGCGCGAGCCCTTGCCCTGCAGCAGCGCCAGCTGCCGCAGCTGCGCCGCGATGCCGTCTAACATCCCATCAGGGGACGCCTTCCCGGCGCCGCGCGGCCTGCCAGGGCTGGCGCCGCCCGCACGTCCCGGCTGCGGCGGAGATGACAGCACCAGCGCGCCGCCCGCCTGCCGTTGCTCCCCACGAACTTCACCCGCCGCTGCAGGCTTTACGACAGGTCCTGCCACCTGCGTACCGTGCGCGCATGATGCTCGCACAATCACAGCGGGCAGGGGCTTGCCGGCACAGCTGCATATTGACGTCCACAGTCACCTCAATTCAGGTTGCATGTATGAAAGCCCCTTTGGGACAAGCTTGCCTGCATCTGCGCTGCCTGCTGCTGGTGCTGCCGCAGCTGCGCCAGGCACTGCTGAACGCCCTCGCGCAAGCGCAGCCGCGGCGCCGCCGCCGCCACCGCATCGGAAGCGTCCTCCCTGATCGCCGCCGCCAACGGCGGCGGCGGAGCGACGGCAAGCGACGGGTCCAGCTGTCGCAGCTCTCGCCGCAGCGCCGCCAGCGCTGCGGTGCCGCCCGGTGGCTGGCTTGAAGCGGCAGCCGCCTGCGGGCGAGCGGGCTGCGGCTGCTGGTTTCGGACCTGCGCTTGGAAGGTGCATTTCAGAAGTGGTCAGCAGTAGTGGCATGGTTGCTGTGCCGTGGGTCCTGGCGGATGCGCTGAGCCTACGGCTGTGCCAGGGAAGGCAGCCGCTCAGGAGCATGCACAGAAAGAGGCGCACCAGCCGCGCCGCTGGCAGGACGCCCCTCCGCAGCTGCCAGCCAGCGTCCAGGTCGCCAGCTGGGGCAACCTTCAGTGTGCCTGCACACCGTGGAAGGTCCCCTTCACGCGTGTCACCCACTCTGCGCGCGATCGGTAGTACATGTCGAAGCACGTGTGGCGAATCAGCAGGCATGATTTTCGGTCCCAGGAACTCCTGATGCTTGCATGCTTGCTTGCTTGCTTGCACATCAGGACTTGCCTGAGCCTTGCGCTGCCGCGCTGCCCGCCAGGGCCCTGCCGCCAGCCATGGGATTCCACGCCACGCGGCGGGCTGGCAAGGGTGACGAAGGCCCCGACGTAGCGCCTGGCCTGCGAGCTGCCCAGAGGCTGCCGCTGGCTGCACTGTCTGTGTGCGGCAGCGGGGCAGGCGAGTCAGCGCCCTGCGGCGCCGTCTGTGGGCTGAAGAAGCCACTTGGCCCTGACCTGAGGCTGGGCGTGGCGCTGCCACCTGCAAGAAATCATCTCAGCTTGAACAAACGACACATAGCCGTCACAGCGCCACGAGAACACGAGACCAAGTCCGAGAAGCTGCAAGGATCTTTTCAGTGGCTGCACGCAGCTCCAATTGTCCGCTCCAAGCTCACCGCCACTTGCAACTTGCCTGGCACTGCGTCTCGCACTGTAGGGTCCGGCCCATCGCCTCGAAAGCCGATCGATCTGGCAGGCTGCCTCGACTGGGTGACGAGGCCTGCATGCGCAGGCGCGGCGCTGCCCGCTTCTTGCGTCGCCGCAAGCAGCTGCGAAAGCTGCGGCGGCGCAGGCGAAAAGCTCGCTGCGCCCGCTCCATCCCATCTGCAGAGGCCTCTGCTGCCTGGCCGTGCCTGTAACACTCGGCCCCCGAGCTGCCTGTCTGGAGTGAGCCAGCTGAGTGGGGAGTATCGTGCACAGAATCGAGTCGGGGTGACAACATCCTGCGGAAAGCTCGCCATCCGGCGTGCGCCTAGCCTCTGCTGCGTGACAGTAAGTGCCACTGGGTTGAGAATTGCGAGAGTCGCGAAGCACAGTGTAATTTTCTTGTCCGGGCATTTCAGCCAAGGGAAATAGCAAAATTCTTCGGGCAAATCAATCAGGGTCGCAACATATTTTCATTGCCCCCCAGGACTCATTGGAAGCGATGAAAGGTCGAACCGAGAGTCTCCCAGTACGTACTGCGAGTCGAAAAGCCAAATCTGCACACAGCCTTTCACCTCATTAGTTTCTAGATAGAATTGAAGAGTAGGAACGAAGAGGACGTTCAAATTTAGATCCGCTTAGACCACGCTCGAGCTCGAAGTAGGACCTGTGAAGTTCTGACGCCAGAAGCAGAGGGCATCATCTGCCATTGCCGAAGAACACCTTGAATCTGCTTGGTTAAGTTTGTAAGTTTACTCACAACACCTGACATTGCCCGCTGTAGCCCTAGAGGTAGGATGCTCATCAGATCAGTCGTAGAACAAGTGTGAAGGCTGCCTTGCACTTCTTAACATTGAGAACCTCATTCGCCAAGGTTGAATTCTGACACCCAAGTCAAATTCTGACACCCGACCCCCAAGAACTCTGATTGACCCCTTGGATAGCTCCGAGCTCGTAAATGTAAAGTTGTATTGATAGCTGCACCTAGAATTGAAGCGTCTCGTTTGGCAGCTTCGCTTGGCATTCAACGTGCAGGGGCATTACATCATCTGCCTGAAATGTACGACAACAGCGCCGTCGCTTTTATGAAATTGTTGCAGCATGACTTATGAATGTTTCTTCCCACTGTGCTTGCATGTGTAGGTATGCAACGTGCTGCAGCTGCTAGACGGGTCATCGTAATGCTGCCTGCCTGGGAGTTTTAGGGGCATGTATCAACATTCATTCCATCGTTAATGATGGAATGAACGTCGGAGAAAGGTTTGACCGCCTGAAAAGATGTTCTAATGGGATGTGGATATTTTGTTCAAGGCGGATTTTCACCATTTTGCCCATGCTAATCACAACTGGGGTCAACAAGCCAAATATCCAGACTAAGTACTTAGCCCATGGCTTACTGCTAGTTTGGTACACATCGTACGGAATGCATCGAACGGCAGCTGCCAATGCATTTCCATCGCTCCAACCCCCTTCTCTGTGGCGTGAAAGCAGCTGCGTTTACGCAGGAAGGGGGCTCACCGTGCTGGCTTAGCTGCTGCTCGCCGAGAGTGGTAATCGGGACTTGGACAGTTGGCGCTGCAGACTCGTGTTCCAAAAATCCAGACTAGCTGAACCGCCCGAAGTTGATCAGGATGAGACTCGCAAGCCGGCTGTGTGCTGCCCTCATCCTTTTCGTTGGCCTGCGTGCCCTTGACGCCTCCGCGGCAGCGGCCATCAAAGTGCCCGCGAGGAAGGCAACCTGGCAGTGGCAGCTGTCAGACACTGGCAGCATCTCCGTTATCAAGGTGGGGTGGCTGCAGGCCTGCCGTTAATCCGGATTGATCCGGGGAAAATTTGCGCACTCCGGCACAGCTTCTGACGCTTCCGCCTTGAGATTCAGGGGGCCAGCATCTACGACATCGACTTGGACACCGCAGCCTCCCAGATACCGAAGCTCCGCAAGTCCAAACCGGGCTCGCAAGTCATCTGCTACATCAGCGTCGGTACCTGGGAGGCTTACAGACAGGTGCTCCTGCGGCAAAAACATGCAAGCACACGCTGCGCCTCTCCTGATAGCACTTGGAAACGATCCAACTGCATGAAACATTCACAACTGAAAACTCAGTCAAGCAGGACGACGACCTGAGCCGGCGCGGCATCAAGCCCAGCGACTGGAACGGGCTGAAGGGGAAATCGTACGCGCCGCCATTCTCGGACGAGCGCTGGCTGGACATCAGGTAGGGCTCTGATTCCCTTCTTGTGTCTTCTTGTTCTGCAGCGCAACCCACCTGCAAAATGACTGTGCTATCCCATACCGTACGCGCAATGCACAGCCCCCCTGTGCCTGGGTGCAAGCCTGAGCGTCACCGTCTGTCCAAATCAGGAACCCGCGTGTCAGGGTGCTCATGGCGAAGCGCTTTGACTATGCCAAGAAGATCGGCTGCGACGGCATCGAGCCCGACAACACCGGCGCCTACCAGGAGGCCACCGGATTCCCCATCAAAAAGGCCGACTCGGTGCGGATTTCACCACCGTTGACTGAAGCATACAGTTCTCGCACCTGGGATGAGCGCCACAAAATCCGCCATGCTCGTGGTGGTGGCGTGCGCACTGATTTGATCCCAGCATGATTGTCTTGCGACCGTTGCGCAGATCGCCTACAGCAAGTGGATTGCGAGCGCTGTGCACACGCGCCATCTGAGCGTGGGGTGAGCTCTCAGCAGGATCCTACGTAATCACATATAGTCCGAGCATTTGCAGCTGCGTGCTGCAGCATGGACAACCACAAATGTCGCTGAACTCACGGGTGCTCGTTATGTTTTCGCATTGTTGGAGACAGATATGCAGATGTTCTGACGCCGTTGTGACACCGTGGCTGCAGGCTGAAGAACACGCAGTCGCTGCTGCCGCAGCTGCACACTTTGTACGACTGGTTCCTGAACGAGCAGTGCAGCGCCGACAACAGCTGCCGCGACTACAGAATCGTGGGTAATCAGAAGGCGGTTTTTGGCGTCGAATACTGCGATGCTTCGGGTGGGTGCCCTGGCTGTCCTGCCGTGACATGTTTTGACAACTGAAATCCTTGACAGCATGTCCTCGGCATTATTGAAGAGTCTGGAAGTTGCCCTGCTGAAACGGGGCGGTTCGTGCTGCGCAGCGCAAGACAATGGAGTCACCCAGGCGAGTGCCATTTGTGTGATATGCATTACAGCTGAAAGCTGTTGGCATGCCGCCTTTATGTAAATCTGGGCAATCATGCAATGCTTCATATGATGCGGCAGAATTTCACAATGCGCAGGACCCTGGGTGCTACTGCCCGCAGCTTATCTCCTGGGGCTTCAACTGGCTGATCAAAGACACAGACCTCGACGCAAAACGCGAGTCCTGCAGCGCGTATTGCGCAAAACACCCGTGCCCCGGGCGCAGCGGCCGCGCCAACTGCAAAGCCAAACAGGGCTCTATCTGCTCGGGGATCATCGGAAAGTGAGCTACCGCAGGAGTTCGTTCCAATGAAGGATAGGCATCCAGAGAAAGACACGCAGCAGCCATGCGGGCTGCCGGCAGAAACCTTTCCGTTTTTGAGGGGTGTATGGTCGACGAGGAGATGCTGTGCGTCGTACAATCTTGTGTTCAGGGTCGAGCAGAGCCCGATCTTTGGTGGGCGGCCTGCTACATTTTCATTCATTAATTTCAACCGCACAGCACTGCAGTGTAGGTCGGCAGTCTTCAGTTTGGCGCATCATGGTGCCGAGTACAGTTTTGGGCAGTTTTGGGCCTTTTGGGCCTTCTAGTTGTAGTCTACAGGTAGAACACTATTGAAATCAAGATCGTTTGCCGTCAAATTTCGTAACCCAGACAGCATCGGCATGCGGTCGCACCCGCTGCACACGGACTCAAAAAGTGCAACCACTGGCCTTCACAGCAGCGCAGCAACTCCCACGCCTGCCACACAAACCTTTGCTGTGCAATCTGCTCAGCATTCTGACACGCCTGTCGCGCCAGTTGTCCCCGCCTCCAGCGGCATGCCCTCACGTGCCCTTAGCACCACGTCGTGTCCCTAGCCCCCATCGCTGCACCATCAGTGCTGCCGTCCGTCATCTGGCCCTGGCTCCTGCCGCTGACGCTGCCGCTGCGGCAACAGGAAGAAAACCTCACATCGGATGCCAGACCATCCGATGTTTTGGTGTGGCGGATACACCGCCTGTGCAGCCATCGTGCATGCTTTGAGGTTCCCAGCGTGCTGCAGGTAGGTCACAACTGGTGCAGACGACTCACCAGGCCGATGCGCTTGGCGGCCTGTGCGAGCTTCGAGTCGGCATTCGAATCACTGCGGCAGCAGGAAAATACCAGGGCTTTGTGCACATTACTCTGGAAAACGAGATGCCAGAAGCACGTCACAGGTTCAAGTTCAGCGAGCACATCACAGTCCGCATTTCTTTTCCCGCGTCGTCAGAATGATATTGCAAGAGCACCTGGTGTTCTGCACTGTGTGACCAAAGCCGTCCACTTTTGGCGCAAACCGACTGCGGACCTTTGTGTGGTGCAGCCGAGGGTATGGAATGCCGTCTGCAGCGTATCAGGGTTTCAATCTTGCAGCGCATGAAAGTATCGGATCATTGATGTTGTCGCATGCCAGGTGAGCATTTCTCACACGGCAGTCGTGACCATGCGCCGCTGCCATGCCAAATGTACAACCACAAGCCTTGCAGGCGGATGGACGCAACCTGATATGCAGCACACTGGAATGCGCGGTGACAGGAAGCGGCGGCTTACAGTGCTGAGCGTAGTGGAGCCGCGTTTCCGCCTCCTTCAGCGCAGCCTCCTGTTCCGCTCCCCGCACATCCCGGTTGGCGCGAAACTGCTTGCCCGCCTCTGACCTGATGTACCGCGTCTCCTGTGTCCCATAAGGTGCATGGTGTCATGAACATGGGAGCATCGTGTACCAAATTCCTAATGTAGTAGCAGGCGACATCATGCAGAGCATGCGGGTTACCGACCTCTGCGTCTGGCCAGTAGATCGCCGCGCGCAGTATCTGGCGGTAGAGGCTGACGGCGCGTGCCGGTGCAGACGACACTGACATCCACTTCCTTGCAGTGCCCTCCCTTTGATGCAACCGACAGCTTGTGAACTTTCTGTCAGCGCGCCGGTGGCATGCAACTAAAACTCCTGATATCTTCGGTCAGAGACCGTTGCCACGCTTGCGTCTTTGATGTCGGTGTATCTCGGATGCTCTGAATGTGCAGCTGAGAGTGCAAGCGAGCGAGTGCAGGTCGCCATGACGTCGCAAACATGTTTTGGGTGAATTCTTCGCACCCTCGTTGTACCTCTGTGAAAGCTTTCCGACACCGGCCAGCGCCGCATCTGTGAATCTGGCAGCGCCTGCGGCCTACCATAGTTCGCAGAGGCCTTACAGCTGCCATAGCGGCCCCAGGCTCCGTGAAACGCTGAAGTGCAAATTTAAATTCGATGCAGTGATCCCAGAACTTGCGCAGCATGGCGTCAGTGGTGCAGAACAGCCCTGCAGAGATCGACACAAAGCTCAAGGAGCTCATAGGGGAGCAGCTGCAGGTGAGGATCTTCGCAGGAACGTGTGAACGTTGTGGACACTTGTTCCCCAAAGTGGTCTGACGGATCGTGAGACCAAGCCCACGGAAACTGTCTTAATCCGCTCAGTACATGAGCTTGGTTATCAGCTTGTGCAGCAGCCTGCGAGTCGTGCGTGAACACACCTGGCTGTGCATCGCTGCGCCGCGCTCGCCCCAACTCCCAACGCGTGCAAGTTCGATATAATTCACCAGCCACTTGTCCGCCTGCAGGTGGTGACGTACAAGTGGCTGGCGCGGCACTTCGGGCTGCCGGCGTCGCTCGCGAAGCAGCTGCTGTTCGCTTTTGTCGAGGCGCACCGCGGAAAGGTCGCCGCGACCTACTTCCTGTCCGGCTGGACGAAGGAGACCAGCGGCCCGCAGCAGCAGAACGGCACAGCAGGCGCGGCAGGCTGTCATGCTGATACGAGCGGCGGCGGCGGCGATGGCGGCGGCGGCAGGCGGCATGTGGCGCAGCTAGTGGATGCGGCGCGGTTGGAGGCGCGGCGGGCAGAGCTCGCTACGGTCACCAGCCTGCACGTGTACAGCGTGCAGCCCGCGCAGCCAAAGGCGCGCATGTGCAGAGATCAACTACATGCCATTTCAGAGTGCCAAAACGGGTCTGCCAAGAGTGGGAACGGGCTGCATACATGACTTCGCAGGCTCGCTTGAGCAACAAACGCCATCGTGTCTCAGCCTGGCCGTGCCTTACGAGGCGCTGGTTCGTTGCAGCTGCAGGACATTGTGCTGGCCGAATGCAAGCGATTGATGTATGACCTGGAGTGTGGGGCTGTGTCGCAGTTATGGCAGAGCGGTGGAACACAGACCACGTGCAGATGGAGGAACTGTTCGCAAAAGCTGCTCAAGGGTGGCAATTAAGCCAGTTTCACGAAACGTCGCAGGATACAGCGGAGCTGTGGAACACGGATCATGTGCAGATGGAGGAGCTGTTTGCAAAGCTGCTCAAGGGTGGCCCTGCGGCCGGCGGCGGCTTTTCAAAAAAGACCGACAGCGGCTGCGTGGCGGGCGCCGCAGTGAGCGCCGTCTCCTGCGAGGCCGCGGTGCGCCAACTTGACATCAAACTCTGATTTGAGATGTTGAAATGAACCACCAACGAAAAGTTGATGGCATACCATCTTGTGTGCATGTTATGCGTTGGCGCCAGGTGGACAAACCCGAGTTGCACGTCACATGTGTGTCGGAAGGGCATCACACCAACGTGCCCCGGTGGTTCCAATGCAAACGTGTGTCATGTGGTGCCCATTACCGCAGGTGCGGGACCCGCTGCGGGCGCCTCGGCGGGCGGGCACAGCGGCGCCGCCGCCGGAGCCGGCCGCTGCGGCGGCGCCAGCCTCAAAGCCCTCGAGGGCGGCGGAGGTGCTGGAGGCCGTCAAGACCGGCAAGCCGGTGGCGGCCAAGGAGTCAGCTCCGGCAGCAGCAGGTATGGCAGCAGATTGGGGCAACCTCCGCTTTCAAACGCAATGCTCAACAGGTGCAGAACTGCATGAAGGGAATGAGAAAACCTGGAATAAGAGAAGTTAGCGGTCGACAAGCTGTGCTGATTCAGCTGGTTTGGGCTTCAAAGCCACAGAATGACACATGCGAAAACCCGTCGTCGCACAGGCGGCGCAGCGGGAGCGGAGAAGGCAGCGCCGGCAGTGAACGGCATCAGCCGGCCAGCCGGCAGGCCGGCGGCCGCTGCGGCGGCGCCAAAGAAGGCCTCCGGCGGCGCGCTTGCGGGCATGTGGAGCAAGGCGCCGCCGAAGAAAAGGCCGGCGCTAAAATCGGCACCAAAAAAGGCGGCGCCGTCAAAGGCGCCCGTCGGTGGCGACGCGGACGCTGCACTGCGCGCAGCTCAGCAGGTGCAAGCTGTCAGACGGTCAGGCAATTTTTGTCATCGTTGGTGTTGAATGCCTGGCTGCTCTCGGCTGCGTCTGCTGTTTTCGTGAGGACAGCCACACCAATGACATTGTACACGATCCCGATTTGTCGGCGCTGAAATCCCAGTCGTCGTGGAGCTGGCCGAGACCGAGGTCCCAAATGCTGTCGCAGGATGAGGAGGCCACCAGCAGCAGCGACGAGGAGGTGGCGGTCGCACCCAGAGGTAGATCCCCTGCTTGTCCACACCGGCTTTTACTGTGTATTCCCACAGTTTTCACCTCAATCGGTCAGCGACATCGTGTTCAACCTGATGACATTGCCCGCTGCCTGCCATGCTGGAAGCCATAGCTGCAATCTATAAACTTGAGTAAATCAAACACGAACAAGGGGCAATGTTCCTCGCATTTCAGGGCGAACAGGGCGCGGCAGACCCATGACCTGGAGAATGACGGGGAAGCTAAATCAGTCTTGTCTTACTCAACCCTCGTTCCCCTTGTATCACAGGACGGGCAGGACGCGGCAAACGCATCATGCTGGACCTGGAGGATGATGACGATGAGGAGGCGCCGGCGGCGGCGCCGGCGCCGGCGGTCCCTAAAAAGCCGTCCCGTGCGGCGCTCGCCGACTACGCCAGCTCGCAGCAGGTGCTTCGGAACATCTAAGCCGTCTTTCGGAGTGAGCCGCATTTGTGCAAGAGCCCCCCTCGAGGGTAAGCTCTATGAACAAGAAACCCCAGGGCAACATGACGAGTGCCTCCTGGGGCCTCTGGTGTGTGCATGGCTGTTGCGCAGGCTGGCCCAAATCTCAGCGCGCACGGCGGACTGCCCGTGACGATGCGCGCTGCAAAGCCATTGCCTTGTCCTCTCAGCTAAAACCTCCAAGCTGTGGCCAGCTGTCGCCCGCTGTGCCTTGGGAGGCAGGACCAGAGCTGCTAGTTGCCCAAAGCCATGCGGCAGCTCTGCCTGCCGTGTTGGCTTGTGACGCTCTGGCTCTGGTGCCCGCCGCACATCTGCAGAACAAGTACCCCAGTGCAGCGCAACATGCGTATGGCGCTTGACCAGTATCTTGTCACAAACATCCTACTACACCCATCTGCGCTTGCTACGGACCCGGTGAGCCCGCAACGGCTGAGCAATGTTTGATGGTTTGACTTCCGCCTGCAGGCAGCGTCAGACAAAGAGGTGTCAGGCGCTGACTCGCCCGCTGTACCAGCCAAGCCAGCGGCTGGCAAGGCGGCTGGCAAGGCGAAGAAGGTGCACAATGCTGACGATCGGTGTGCTGTAGTTGTCCGTCACACGTCCATTGCATGACTACGCACATGTTGCACATGGATGTCCGCCTCCAGCTTTCATGTTTAGCTGCAAATACAGCCATGTTGCCAGCGGCTCGTAGCAGCATCGACGTCGACTACCACGCTGGCCATGTGCATGGGCGCTTATGAGAACGACTTTGGCTCATGGCATTGTTTCCGCTGCAGGCGGCGGTGGCAAAGCCGGCGGCAAAGCGCAGGCGCAAGGCCGCCGCGGCCGAGGACGCCGAGGAAGCAGCGGAACCAGAGGCAGCACAAGAGGCAGAAGAGGCACCAAAGCCCAAGGGCCGCGGCGGCAAGGCGGCCAAACCGGCGGCCAAGCCTGGTGTCGTCAAGCTCGGCGTGGAACTGGGTGCGCACCTATTACTTTATTCATAATTCAGTTCCTATTGCCATTTATTACGGCGGCCAAGCCGGCGCCCAACTCGGGACGGAAGTGGGTGCGCTCACCAGCTTGGAAGCTGACGGCAGATGGTTTTTTTTGTGTCGCTTTGACGGCGCTTTTCGGCAGCACATCCGTGCAGCACGAAATGAGCCACGGTACATCAGCATGTGGTTTGCGGAGTTTCGAGATATGACCAAATCTCCAGATATGACCAAGGTGTCAGCTTGTGCCTTTTTAGGTGGCAGGAAGCGGCGGAAGGTGATGCGAACGACCTATGATGACAATGGCGAGGAGGTGAGGAGCCGTAGGCCTGAGGCGCGGCAATCGCATTCTGATACGCTGCTGCCGCCCTGCAATGCACTGCCGTTGCATGCTCTATACACCCTGCCACATGGTTACACACCTGCAGGCATTTGGGAACAATTCTAACAACTGTGCGCAGGTGACGGAGATGGTCTGGGAGGACGAAGTGGATGCTCCGGTCGCCAACGGCGCCGCGGCAGCAACCAACGGCGGCGCTGGCGCCGATGCAGGCGCAGACGAGCCTATGGCGGAGGCGGCTGAGGAGCCTGCAGCGGCGCCGGCGGCAGCAAAGTCGGCGGCGAGGGCAGGCGGTGGCAGCCCTGCAAAGACAGCGTCGTCAGCCAAGGTCCAACTACAGGCATATTGTGGGGAGGCTCACAAGCATTTCTGCAGGATAATCGTGTACATTTCGCGGGATGCCCGGCAGTCTCGCTGCTGGGATGTCTCATGTTGCTCAATTCAGGCCTCTGCACCATTTCTATCATTCTGGGTCACGGGCTTCTGTGCAGCACGGGCAGCGGCAGCCATCGGCCATGCGCAGATGATTTTCGCACCTCCCTGGGCTGCAGATTGACGCCTGAATCATTCTCACCGCACTTTGCAGAACTCGGCGGGCAGCGCGCGCGGCGGCAGCCCGGCAAAGAAGGGTTCCGGCAAGGGCTCTGGCGCCGGCGGCAAGGGCTCCGGCGGCGGCAAGGGCTCTGGCGGCGGTAAGGGCTCTGGCGGCTTGGCGGGCGCCAAAAAGTCCGGCAAGGTGCAGAAGGGTGTTTTATATTGTCTTTGATCTTGTGCGCACGTGCCCCAGGTGACTGCTGCAGCAAACCGGCTGGCGGTCTGTGTCTGTGCGTCATAAATTTCTGCGGCGCTGCCCTCTGGTCCCTGCAGCTGGTCTCATGCAAGATTCTGGTGCCTGCTCGGCTTGCTGACACTGTGGCACTTTGTTTTACTACAGGGCATGGCGCCGCCGCCCAACCAGCGGGGCATCATGTCCTTCTTCGGCAAGAAGTGACGGCTGGACGATGCCTCGTCTAGCAGTCCTTTCAGTGTAGCACCTGCTCGGTAGACTGTGCAGCGGGCCTGAGACCATGGTCTCGATTATGGACGCGTCATTCCTTAGTTTCGATGTTTTCCAGATGTTTGGAAGCCATCGGGTCGATGGGTACTTTTCAAGCGTAAAAACCAGAGCGCGCCAAAACAGAGCCACGCTGCGAGAGATCAGAACACAGGTGCCGCCTGACTGCTGTCAAAATTTCGTTGCAACAAGTACTGCCCCAACCCAGCCGCGGTGACCAGCAGCCGCCATAACCGCAGCCTGCCATTCTGGCTGTTCGCCAGCTGCTGCTTGACCGTTGCGGTGGCCGCTGCCAGGCCAGCGGCTTCCGCCGGCTCGCATGCGCCTGGATAGTACACGGGACGGCCGTGGTACAGGTCAGTATGCTTTGACGTTCCAGACTTGACGAGATGAGTTTGCAGCCTGTGTGTGCACAGCTTCCGGCCTTCGCGGCGCGCCTTGGATCAGCAGGCAGTGTTGCGACTTGACAGCGGCTGAAAGCATCCCAGACCCTGATGTAGACTGCAAACGGGCATGCGCACCACTCGCAACCAGCTGGTTGGCGTCGCACGCAGGCGCGAGCCAGTCGGCGTCAAAGCAGGACAGGCTGATCACTGGCACTCAACGCCACCGCCGCAGGCAGGCGCCAGCCAGTCGGGGTGCAGCTCCGGGCGGAGGCTTGGGAACTCGATTCAATCGGGAATCGAATGCCGTCATGCACAGATTCTGTGGAGGCACGCACCACTCGCGACCAGCTCGTTTGCGTCGCAGGCGGCCGCCAGCCAGTCGGGGTGCAGCTCGGGGTGTGTCCCGCACAGCACCGCGCGGCCGCCGCCCACCCTTGCCGCCAGTGCTGCGACGCCGCCGCCTCGATACCTGCCAGTGGACGACCAAGGTATTGAACGACCCTCAAAATTCAAAACCACTAGAGACTCAACCAGATCGCCAATCCAGCACAGCGCGGCCGCCGCCGATGCGGGCGCCGCCACCGCCGCGACGCCGCTGCCTGCTTGCCTGCGGAAGTCACAAAAGGTTTTCAGTTTGAAATTCATCAGACTTTCGAGATCTCATTCGCACAGCGCCGCGCGGCCGCCGCCATAATGGCATAAATGGCTGCACACCATGCGTAAACCCTAACCTTGCAATGCTGCTGCATGCAGGTGACGCAATGAGCGACATAGAACCGAGATTACTTTTTGCTTAGCACATGCATCCCCTGCCACACCTGGCAAGCACTGCCACATCAGGGTCGTCCTCGAAGCTGCAACCGGCGGGCGGCAGGAGCGCCGGCCCCCCATTTGAGTAGTCGCAGCAGCTGTCCGACAGCTGGGCGCCTGCGGGCGCGTTGCGGGGGCAACGTCACATGCTTTTCTGCGGCGGTCCCTGGAGCAGCAGGTGCAGGGGCGCGCAGCAGCGGGTCTATGCGCGCTGTCACCTCCTCAAAGAGGTACCACATCCACTTTCACCTGCAACCAATCACACACTGCACAGGCATGGCGCACCTCTGCATGCGAGCGGGTCGAGCTGTGCGCTGTCGCCGCCGCTCGGTGGCAGAAAGGTCAGCTGCACTGCGGCGGCGCCCGCCTCTGCAGCGAGGGCGTTCCCACAGTAGGCAATCTCATTTCGGCGACGGGAGGCACACTTCTACAGCTTGCATCTTGGCTTTCAGAGACACAGACCCCACGCTGACACTGCCGACGGCCACCCTCCCCACCATCGACCTGCCCTTCAGGTGCACAATTCAGGTGCACAACCCAATTGCTGCGTCACCTGACTTGTAGTTGAAGCCGGGAGTCACCGCGCCGCAGGCTGTGCCGCTGCAAAAGCGCAGCTCCCGCTCCCCCGCCACCTCCAACCTGCACAGCACCATGCGGTTCAAGTTTGCAGACACACTGACGCCGTTGCCCTTTTCCTGGCTTGAATCCCGCGCAAATGATTTCGCCTCTGCATCACACAATGCATGACAGGCGTACACCCTATTGCGCACAAAGTAGACAAGTAGACATCAACTGTTCACCTGGAGCCCACCTCAAATTCCACCCGCGCACACGCATAGTACGCCCCAGCACAGAGCCCCAAATACGCCCCAGTGTCCTCAACGAAGCCTGCACATCAGAGGGGCAGGTGACAGCGTCGCACACCAACGAAAGCTGCAGAAGCACACAGCCGCCGTCGGCCGCAGCGCACGGCCGCATGCCTCACGGTGCCACCAGCACGCTGCCAGATGATGTGTTGTTTCAACCAACTTCCAGGTTTCAGCATAAACACGAGCGGCCCACTGCAGATGAGGCGGTTGCCGGCGCCGTTCAGGTGCCAGCAGTACGGAAGGTGTACGCCATCCTTCAACAAATACCACGTTTGACTTGAGGCCCCACCGGCAATGAGGCGGTTTCCGGCGCCGTTCAGGTGGCGGCAGTAGGGCAGGTCCGCTCCGCCCGGCATGACGAGCAGCAGGCAGCGCTGCCGCCACGCGCCCCGCAGCAGCTCCGCGGTGCTCAGCGTCGCCACCTGCACGGTACAGTAGGATAAATTCGTCATATTCACTTCTATACGTACCCCCCAAAACTCCAGCGCTGCAGCAGCTCCGCGGTGCTCAGCGTGGCCACCTGCGCGGCGGATCAAATCAAAATCACAACTGCTCGAGACGCAAGGGTTCATGGCCTTGTTGGCCAGCTTGTTTCAACACGCAGCGTGGCCACCTGCGCGGCAAGCGGCGGCCGCACTGTTGCGAGTGCATACCAGAACACCCGCTGCCGCGCTGGGTCTGGCATGCCGGCATATAAACAGCGCGCAACAACACGCTGGCGTGTTCTGTTGGCAGTTTTCACGCCTTGCAGCGCCTTGCACGCCATTCCCCCAGGACTTTCTGCGGTAGGCGCAGGATGCCTCACCTTGAGCGGTGGCCGGCCGGGCGCCGACAGCCGCAGCGTCGCCTGCAGGTGCTGCACGGCGCTCTGCACGGACCGCGCGCCGGCGCCCTCGCCGCTGTACACAAGCACGTCCGTGCGGCTGGCGCCGGCAACGGCCATTTGCGCAGTGGCAGCGGCTTTGCTGCTGTCAGGTTTCCGACCAGCTTTAACAGCGCGAGTGCTTCAGTGTTGTAAAGACCTTCAGGCTGAAAGCACAACTAGGTGTCGCTCATTGTAGATACAACGATGCAGTCGGATCAGCGTTTGGTCTTCACTTTCGACGGGATCATATCACGTCGAAATGCGGTGCAAATTGTAGCAAAGGACTCTGCCAACGGTGCTGGCAAGAACGGCAATGCAATAGTAACGCTTGCAGTGCGTTGGATGAACCTGGCGTTGAGCAGATCACAGAAGAGCATCTGTGAAGCAGGCACTGCCTCGATATCGCGTGGGAAAAATGATGCCAGCAGGTACGCAGTTGGCATGAAGAGCAACGATAGTGGCGCCCAGAGAGTGTAGAAACAATATTACAAAGGCTCAGCAATGCGCACGATTTCAAAGGGTATTGTTCAATGATGTAATCGTGTTGCGGCAGACCAGCACCTGCCGCGCAGGTCCAAGCACAGAGGCGACAACAATAGGTATTCGCAGCAGTGCTGGAGCGCTGCTATTTCTAGAGGGTGGACTCCGCCCCCGGTGTGCGCCTGGCTAGAGTGCGATGAAGAGCGAGCCTCTAAAGTCTGGCTCTGAAGTCTGGAGCTCCGACGCGCCTGTCCCACAAGAAAACCACGGCGGTCGTCCCAAACGACAGTGGTACGCCCCTCGTCATTGTCGGTGCTTCGGTCAGCGGGTGCGCCCAAAACCAAAGAGAAGAATTCTGCAATCAGATGCCGACAGCGCCGGTCCAACCCGGAACCCTGCAGCTGCCTGGCGTCGGCTGCCGTGCTATGGCGCCTCGTTCCGTCACGAGCCTCCACTCCCGCAAGGCGCTCTGCCTGCGGGCGGCGGCAGTCGGCACGCTGCGGCCGCTGCCCAAAACGCCCGCGCTGTTCTCCTGGCCGCCAGCCCGCCAGCCATGCCTCTGGCGCCAAGGACCGCAGCACTTTTGCCGCGCCCAGGGCAAGGGCGCCAGCAGCGCCGGCAGCGGCCACATGATGTGGCGGCGGGAGCGTGGCGGCATGCGGCGCAGTGTGTGCGCTCACACGGTGGCCTGGCAGATGGTGGTGTCCTTGGACAGGATGCCGTTGCCCTGCAGGCACTCGTTCCAGTTGCCGGGTGCCTCCTGCACGCCCGCCAGCGCACCTGCGAGAAGGCGGCGGCAACACAACGATCAGCGTTGATAGGCCGAGTCGGCCTTGGTTCAAGACAAAATCTTGTTGTAAATGCAGCACAGCTGTGACGCATGTGGGCTGACGGCGACACAGTCTTTTCTGCAGACACAGATATTGCGCAGAAACGAGCCAACTGTGCAGGACCGCCTATGACATGGCAGAACAGATGCTGGACAACCTAGACACACCGTGGAGGCCGGCGTTGTACTCAGGGGCAGTTCGGCTGTTGTTGGAGGCGCGCACAAGGGAGATTGTGTCCGTGAAGGAGGACTGCTCCAGCAGCGCGCCCGTCGCCACGTGCGGGTTGCCCTTCTTGCTCACCAGCTGCGCCGCTGTGCAGTTCTGCGGGGGGCGGGAGTGGCACGGCAGGGTGAGAGAGAATGTTAAAATTGGTATACCGTCTTTGGCGCCGGGGGAGATGCGGTCAATCGCAGCAGGCGGGCTGAAACAAGATACAGGGACCACATCGAGGCGTCTGGCGCGGCCAGGCCCATGGCTTGGGTTGCCGGCAGCAACGCCTCGTGCAGGCGCACACCAGCAAAGCCGTAATTGGCGGGGGAGCCACGCAGGTGGTCGAGCTTAAGGCAAGGGCTGACAGAAGGAACCAGGAAAAGACAGAGGCGAGGATGCAAACGTAAATGGAGTTGATAAAACACGAAAAGTGAAAGGGATGAAGAGCACACCTGCGCCTGGCCCTGCACAGGGAAGCCGGGGCAGGAGGCGCCCATGACCTGAGGAAACTTGCTGTACTTTTTGCCAAAGCCGACCATGTAGGACGTGGACGCGTCGCCCAGCATGTACCGCGTCTGCGCGCGCGCGAAGCACACGTAACGGTCGGCCTTGGCCGCGTACTGGCTCCTGCAGTAAAGCGGACAAACAATCAATGATAGACCTTCACCTGGAGTGAGGATGAGAGGGTCAGCAATAGGGATCGGTCTGCCTGAGGCGTCGCTTGAAGACGCCCACTGGCTATAAGCTCTCAGACTGCCAGGTTGCTTCCAGGCTGTAAGTTGAGGAGGCAGGACAGCACTTGCGACAGCCGTGCAGACACTTTCTGGTGGCGAGGCTCTGCCCCAGATCCGCCTACGCCGCTGCCGTTCCCCCATCTGGCGCCCACAGTTGTGAAGACATCGCCGATCTGGTGGTCTAAAGCAATTTGAGCAAACCCTGGGCATTCCGGCGCACCTGGCGACCTTTGCGTACAGCGCAGCGATGAAGGCAGCATTGGCGGTGGTGCCCAGCGCGCCGTCGTTGGCGTTCCAGGCGCGGCCCAGCGGCGTGAACTGCACGGGCACGCCGCCCGTGCCGCACAGCCAGAATTTGAGGAAGTACTGCATCTGCCGGTGGTACGCCGGGTCACCCTGCGTTGAAATGAGCACAATGTAAGTGAGTTTCACCTAGGGAAACGAGGCTGTGAGGTTCGATGGACAAAGACAGGCTGGGTGCCTGGTGTCGACTCCGGCAGCAGTGCTGTCAGGGCGATGTGAGGTGTGTTGCATTGATCCTTCAAGCGCCTTAGCAGGGCTGCAGAGACACCTCCCCACAGCGCTGTCGGCCTTGGGCATCAAGGTAGAGCCACAGCAGGAAGCGGGAAGCACCTTGAGCTGCGCCAACTTGAGGTTGGCGCCCCAGAAAACATTCTGCCAGTTGAACAGCAGCTCGTCGTCATAGACCTGCTCCGGCCCCTGCACGTCAGACAATCACAGCAGCATCAGCTTTCTGAGGAAGGGCGTGAGATCCATCATGTCAATTTGCCAGGCGCCTTTGCCTCAACCACCTGCCCAGGCGGGCTGTGCAGCTGTGACAGCGCTGCGGAAGCGCAGACAGGTGGTTAACATCACATGCAGCCGTTGCCACCAGCAGCAAGCTTGTGGAGCATGCACAATCCACATGCACGCTTCGATCTGGTGCGCACAACAACACACAACAACTCCCTTCTGATGCCAACACGCACCTGGGAGTGCTGCACGTAGAAGGTGATGGCGTCGCTGAGGTAGGTGGCCTGCCCGGTGGCCTGGTACATCCAGCTGGCCGCCCACGTCATGTCGTCATAGTACGACGTGCTGTTGTACCTGCGCGCACCGTTCGCAAGGCGGGCTGAGACGTGGCCAGAGATGTGTTGGAAAGCAGGTCGCTCGGAAACCAGAGGAAAGATCCGGGCCAAACCAACCCAACACTGCCTCAAAGAGCCGCACGGCCTCTGCCAGCCATCTGGTTGCCAGACGCCCCGCCCTCACTCCAACCCCAATGCGCGCACGCGCTGAGCATGAAGGCGTAATGTGACCTTGTGGTTTCTGGAGCCTGGTGCCTTTGTGAGGGTTGCAGCCAGGATGTCAGGCCAAGGGGGATCCCCCTTGGTCAGGCCAATCCAGGAGAGGTCATACGCTACATGAGAGGACTTGGAGGCCCCTATGACGCCTTCAACGGCTCCGCGCTCGCCCGGTAAGTGGGTCTTAAGCCTCGTGCCTTCCTGATGTTTTGTTAGGTTCCAAGCCAATCCAGAGAAGGTCATACGCCTGTGCAAGGCCCCCCCACAAGTGCAAGCGCCCCTACGGCGCCGTAACACTGCTCCGCACTGTCCAGGTGCCTTTCTCAGAATTTCGTAGTGTCAGGGGAGGATTTAGGGCAGGGTTTTAAAAAAACCCACCAGGCCAGCGTGGAGCCGGTGGAGGCGTCGTAGGGGCCGCTAAACCCTCTCCTGACACTCTCCTGGGAGTCTCCCATAGAGATGAATCCATCAGTTCAGGAATAAGAAACTGGGAGCGCACCAGGCGAGCGCGGAGCCGTTGAAGGCGTCGTAGGGGCCCTTGCACACGCCGGCGCCCGACAGCACCGCCCCCGTCGGCCCGATGTTGGACCGCTCGTACTGCGTTGTGCACACGCTGCCGCGGATGCGCGTGGAGTACCTGCAGCGTCAGGGTATTTAGGGCTCAGAACCAGGTGAGTCGTGCTCTTCGTAGGTGCCGGCGGAGCACACTGGCCGCTGCCTGGCCGGCAAGCTCTGAACGCTGCTTGAACGCATGACATTGCGCCTGGGGCGCTGTGCACGGCGCGGCAGAGGTGTGGTGTGAGGGGGAGGGAGCTCACGAGCCGGGGTAGGCCTTGGCTGCCGCGTACATGTTTGCCGCCAGGTTCAAAAGTCCCTGCATGCAGCACGCGTCTCGTTTCAAAAACGTTTCTATGAAAAGTCCAAGAGAAGTGGGTCTCGGTCAGGATGGGGGCGGTGAGATGATGGTGGCATGAGCTGCATGGTGTCTGGCAGCTTCAGGCATCGAGACAGGCGCTCACTGTGTCTGGTGCACACACCAGCCGCCAAAAGCTGGACATCCAGGTCCCGGTGTTTCGGCGGCTCCGAGGCAAACAACATGTGTTGATTTGCTGGTCGTCGTGCAGTCACCTGTGCGTAGGCCTTGTCGGTTTCCTGGAAGGCGAGCGAGGAGGCGGCAAAGGCGGCGGCCATGGAGCCCGTCAGGTCGGAGGTGCCGATGCTGGTGGGCACATAGTACGACGGCCGCGCCCCGGTGAACGCCTCCGGGTAGCCCCAGTACCGGCTCTCCGTGCTCAGGTTGCCCACCTGGAAACACAACAAGCAAGTTTGTGGTTGTCGACCGTCATGGCGTCCCCGTGAACGTCTCCCAGTAGCCCAGCAGTCTGTGCTCAGGCTGCCCACCTGGTGTGAAGTTTTGTGCCTCTCCTGAGCAGCCTGGTCTGCAGAGAGCTTCTCGTGATCCCCTTGGTACAGACCCAGCGCCAGCAGCATCAGCTGTCTCTGCTCAAGCTGCCCAGCTGTTGTGCGGCCCAAGGCGAGCTTCAAATTCGGCAGCCCAGAACCGACAAGCGCTCACTAGAGTACGCAGCACATAGGGTCATGCCACTGGTATTTTCGCGTGAGCAGAGAGCTGCGTTGGGGCGAGAAAGGCACCTGGTAGATCAGGTAGAACTTGGGGTTGTTGGCGGTGTACTCCAGCAGCGTCTTCTTCAGAAACTCCGCGCCGATCTGCGTGCATTGCAGAATGGACTCAGTACATCCTGCAGGTGCAGAAAACCTACATGCTGCTCTTCTCAAGAGCCTTGTTTGTTGGTTCAAATGGTTCAATCAAAGCAGCTGTGGGGTTCAATCATAGGAAGCGATTCGATGAAGCCAATGGAGTGTATACAAGCTGCTCGCCGGGTTGATTGATTATTGATTCTTTGTCACACACCTGAACCTGCTGCAGCGTGTCCGTTTTGCTGCCGCCAAGGCCCTTCGGGAAGGACAGCACGCTCCAGGCCAGCATCGCCGTCGTGAACGCGATCGGCTGCGTCATCTTGACGTTGCCTGCGCAGCCGCGGCACACAAGGACTTCCAGGCCTGGGTTGTGCTCCAGAGGCGGTGTCAGCCTCTTCCAGCGAACTTTCAGGCAGCTAAACATCAGCTGCCAGCAGCGCATTTAGCGCACAAGCACTCAGCTGCATAGGTAGTACAATGAGAGGAAGCTTGCGGCTGGGGAAAGTGAAGGCAGAAAACGAGCGATGGGGAGATGAGGGCAAAACTCACCGCCGGCGCCGCCGGTCATCCAGCCGCCTGAGGAGTCGTGCGCCGCGCCGAGCGTGGCCGTCAGCGGCGCGACGATGGGGCTGCGGGAGTCCTGCGCGTACGCCACGCCCCGCCATGGCACCTTGTATCCGTTTGTCGGCAGTGTGCCGACCATCGTGCTCTGCAGGGGACAAGATCAGCGGGTGTCATCAAACACCATAGATGCAGTTTCGCATAAGAAGGTGGGTGCGGGGCAGCGTGGCATATGGTTGTGCTCGAGCAGCCACAAGCTCCTCAATCCCTTCAAACCCTGCTGCACAAAAGACGCAATCATCCAGGTTGACTGCACGCAGTCTAAGCTTGGCAGGTTCCCAAGCCACAAAACCCTACCAGATGCGCAGAGCTGCTTCGTATTGAGATGTGCATCAACCCCAAAAGCTGTCAGGAAAGGTACCTGGAAGTAGGTGATGTTGTCGGCGATGGCGCCCGGGTAGTCGAAGCCCTTGGGGTACAGCAGCCAGATGAGCACCAGCGCCGCCACGCCGACGAAGAACGACAGGTAGAACGCCAGCCTGCGGTTGATGAAGGATGAGAGTTCAGAGGGCCGGGACACGATGGTTTTGGGGATTGGGGGCAGAGCTGCAGAGTGGACAGAGTGCCCTCAGCAAGGAGGCAGCATGCACTGGTTTGCACGCGGCATCTGGCGTGTGCGTGCTGGATATAAAGCAACAGGCGTGCAATGACTTCGTGTCAAGGGGGTTGCAGGAGGGGGCTGGGGCACGCACTTGCACACGATCTTCAGGGTGGTCCCCCGCCCGATGAACTGGTAGTGCAGTAGCAGGTAGGGCGGGATCATGTTGAACACCATCCACGCCAGCGACACCAGCAGCGTCGTCTTGACCTGCAGCAACAGCGATGTGTCTTCTTCAGTGATGGTTGCTTGTTTCAGAGATGGAGGCTGCACCTCTTCTGAGATGGGAGCTGCGCAGACTGGGGGCTCCATGCATGCACATCTCGTGGGGAGGTGCACTGCACCAGTGCATGCCAGTGCGTCGCGGCAGGGGCCCTGGCAACAAATGCTGGCAACAGGCCGCCGCAGACCAAGGCACGTCAGCAAGATCTTGCTCCGGGTCTTGAGGAGGCTAGACACGCACCCCGGACGCGTTGTTGACGACCTTGGCGATGCCGATGCCCAGCGACACGGCGCAGAGGATGAGCACGATCACCGGCACGATCAGGTCACCAAAGGCGCTATCCTGCAGCCTGCCCAGACCCTGCGCAACAACAAGGATGTCACAAAGCGAGCAAAGGACGACGGCAAGGACGCCGACAGGCAGCAGGTGTGCACGTGCACAGGAAGCCTCGAATAGTCTCTGCGGCCGTTGTGACATCCGTTTATGTTGACCTGCTGTGACGCGTGTAACGGCAGGTCGACGGCAGAAGCACCTGTTGGATGCAGCAGCAACTGACATGCAAGCGCGCCACGCACCAGAGGCTGCGGGAGAAGCATGGCCCCGCACCTTAAGCGTGGTCTTGAACTTGATGCCGCCGGTGTATCTGGCGAACAGCGGGTTCGACCGGACCAGGGCCTTGATGTACGTCCAGAACATGATGACCGTGGACACATTAGAGAACCACAGCGGCTGGATGTGCTTGCGCGTCTTGGAGTAGTTGAGCACCTGACGCGGGAACAGCAGCGGCAGCTCAACACCAGCAGCGGCAATGCACAGAGGCTGTGAGGCCTGGCAGCCTGAGGGTGCCAGCGCATGTGCCAGGCGTTGTGCGCCAGCAGCAAAGACGCCGGCAGGAAACCATGCATGCATTCAATTGGTTGGTGGCAGGCTGGCCAACTCAAACACCGTGCTTCGTGAGGGTGCATATTCAAGGGGCAGGGATGGGGCCATGAAGCCAGAACTCACCGCTGTCGTGGCGACGTAGTAGACGCTGAGGCCGAGGGCGGCCCACCAGGAGAGCACGATGGGGAAGATGCCGAACCAGATGGTCAGCAGCGGCACCAGGATGAAGGTGGGCGTCGCGATGGAGGCCACGATGTAGGACCACACCCCCGAGCAGAACAGGATCTGCGCACGACATGGCACCAACATGAACATTCGCAGTGACTAAGATGCTGAGGGTGCGGAGCAAGCTGGCAGCCGTCACGAGGTGGCTCAAGCAAGATGCAGCATGCAGCAGACGCATGCAGACGTCAATGCAACGTTGCCGCCGCTTGAGATGCGCACCTTCATGAACAGCGACAGCCGCTTCTGCAGCAGCGGGCAGTGCGTCCGCGAGAACATGACCTGGAAGTGACCCTGCAGCAGCCGGACGTGGAAGCAAGGTTTCGCATGGCGTTTGTTGTTGAAGCGCCCAGAAATGATTGTTCGTGGACGAGGACAGGCAGCACAACGCATGTACAGCAGTAGCATAATAGCATCGCATGGCATGCAATTGCAAGGCTGAAGTAGTAGAGACGCGGGCTCACCTTGCACCAGCGGGATCGCTGCTGGAAGCAGTTACGGACCTGGTCCGGCGCCTCTCCCACCGCCAGGTACTCGCACACGTACCGGCACTGCAGAAAACGCCATGTATATTCAGTTCTTGGCAATAGTGAACATTCATTTTGTGTTTTGAGGTGCAGCAGCTGCACAGCAGCAAGACGCAGGAGACTGCTGTGGTTTTCTGGCAGCCGCACCTGCCACTTACGCTCCACCAGCTCCATGCCGAGGGCGAAGTCCTCTGTCAGCGTGTACTCGGGCGACCAGCCGCACTCCTGGAACGCCTTGCTGCGGATGAGGAAGTTGGTGCCTGCAGCACATGACAGTTTCCATGTTCAGCGCCACACATGCAGTCCACCAGCTCATAAGCGCATATGTCCTATGCAGAAAAAGACCTGGCATGTCAAACAGCCCCTGTAGTGTGGCAGGTGGTGGTTCGCAGTGTTGTGCAGCACAGGCAATAGCGCGCTCGCACCTGTGCATGAGATGAAGCCGAGGGCATCGTAACCTGGCTGCATGTACCTGCAAGTCAGATGAGCAACCTGTGAAGCGTACTCAAGATGTCGCCCACTGTGGGTTATCAGATGGCTGCCAGCAATGATCAATGACCGGATTCGGACGGCAGACTTGAGAACAGCGGAAAGTCTGAACGGGGCGCACTCCCAGAAGTGGATGTTGGAGTGGTTGAAGATGTCGCCCTCCTGGTTCAGGTTGTGGAAGCACTGCGGGCTGAGCACCATGCCCACGTCGTCGCCGCCGTCCATCATCGGCAGCATCTTCAGGAAGAAGGTGGGGTCCGCGATCTGCGGCGGAAGATGTGCAACGCCTCACGACAGGACTTCTCGAGTCAGACACGTGACGGCAGTGTCGCGGTGTGACATGATGCCCACTGTTGTTTACAGGCTGCTGTCACGGGCACAGAGCATTGCAGTGCATTGCACAGGGGCCAGCCAACATGTCCGCCTTATGACGCTCTAAATCTGAAAACCCTGAGCTGCAGCCCCAACCCACCTGGTCAGCGTCCATGACGCAGATGACCTCGTTGTCCGGGATTTTGCAGCCGGCGGGGTAGATCTGCCGGCACGCGTTGTTCAGGTTGCCGGACTTGCCGTTCATCTCGCCCGACTGCCGGTCGCGGCCCGACACGTACTGCACATCCCGCCCCATGCGCTCGCACATCCGCCGCTTGGCCTTCTCCTTGCCGTCATCGCACACGTAGATGGTGCGGTGGCAGCCTGCAGGACGCACGCCAAGAGTCTGTCCTGTGCCGTGGTGTTGCGCCAGTACGGCAATCTGGCGATGTTGCTGCTGCCTGACCATGAGCCTCCCATGAGAAGATAGGCTGCATGGCGGAAGGCTGGACTGCTTGTTTCTCTGGTCTGTCTCACTACATGCGTCAGGCCAGGTCGTTGCCTCCTGCCAGGTAATACTGCAACCGGCTATCACCCCTGGCATGTAATTCAGTGGCCTTTAGGCGGCAGTGCTCACCTGGCGGCAGCACGGCGGTGCGGATGGCCGTCACGGTCTGGCGCACGATTTCCTCCGGCTCCTTGTAGCAGGGGATCAGCACGCGGATGTGATAGTGCCCCGTCGGCGGGGGCTCCTCATACTCCGGGTCCTGCAACAATTTAGGCGCGTAGGGTTTTGGGGACGCAGCAGGCGGACAACATCGGTGACATCACCATATGTCCTGGCGTACTTCCAGTGTGGGACAAGCGCCGCCGCACTGCCGCTTCTCTACATTCGGGCTGATACCACGAACAACTGGTTTTCGAAAAGAACTCCACCCTGGGCTGCCCTCCTCCAGTCGCCAGCGACGGAGTCGGCCCATGGACGATTCCGAATGTTTCACGTGATACGATGCTGCCCAGTCTCACCTTGGGCAGGCCGCCCTCCTCCAGGTCGCCGGCCACAGACTCGCCCCGTAGATGATGAATGCTCCCGCTACAATTGCAAATGCAACTGCGCTGATATGATGTTTTGATGATGGCCAGTCCCACCTTGGGCAGGCCGCCCTCCTCCAGGTCGCCGACAACGGATTCGCCCTCCCCAAGGCTCTTGATGGACGCGATGTCCGACACCGGCAGCTCCGGCTCGCCGCCTTTCGCAGCTGCGGCACCCTTTTTGCCCTTCCGCCGGAACCAGCCGCCAAAGCCGCCGCCGGCGGCGGCCTTCACCGGCTTGGGCTGGTTCTTCCGCATGCGGTCCAGCTCCGGGTTGATTGGCGTGAAGATCAGGTTCGTGCCTGCGAATCAATTTGTAAAGGACTCGAGACGGTGGAGCGCAGGTGCACAGGATGAGAAGTGGAGCGTTTTCACAGCAGCAGCCGCAGCAGCAGCAGCAGCTTGACCCTGTTGCTGGGGTCACAAACAGTGCACAGCCGCCCTTCGCATCTCCCTTGCAGGAAGTACAGCGGACGCTCCTGCACAGGCGCTGACACAAGCCCTTGGCTGCCGCGCACCGTAGATGAGCGTGGTGGACGCTCCAAGGACCTCCACGCCCAGCACGAAGATGCCGTACACGATGTAGCTGCCCAGCTGCAGCGTCTTGGTGACGCGGATGAACATGTAGAAGAAGAAGGCGAAGATCCACAGGGAGAAGACGGTGGTGCCGACCCAGTTGATGCGCCGCTGCTGCTTGTAGCGCCGCGTGAAACGCTTCGCGTCATACTCTGCGTCCTCCAGCTTCCGCTGCTCCTTCTTGGACAGCTTGGCGTCGCCCTCGCCGTCCCCCTTCTCGATGGTGCTGCCTGAGTCGGTGCAAAAGATGCATGCGGTTGAGCAGTGCCACTTGTGCAGGCACATGAAACAGGGTGCAATGCGTCTCCTGCCATGTAGGGGAGCATGGCTGAGACAGTGCACTACAATTCGTTGTTTCAGCCTTGTTCCCATTTCTATCTTCATACAGCAGTTTTGTCTATTTGCAAACGCATGCTGACCGTGTAGCCTTATGCGCTAGCGGGCGCGGGTTCCACTCGCAGGCACAAAAACCCTAGAGCACTGCAACATACCGTCTGGGGGCGTGCCGGACGAGCCGCTGTCTGCGTCGACCTTCTCCAGGTCGCTGTCAAAGCTGTTTGGCGCGAGCGCGCCGCTGTCTGTATAAAAGGGCCGCGCAGGGTGCACCGCGCCGCCCTCGTCATCATCCTGCAGGGTTTTGAGGCTCGGGGTCAGCCGCCGGCCCGGCACATAGTGCTCCATCACACCTCTGGTGATTTCTGGTTGGGCATCCAGGCGCCTGAGAACACGATCCGAGCGTGCGCGGCGTGCCCCGCTGTGCATTGCTACCGCCGCCACCACCCAGCAGCATCTCACATAGATTGTCTCAGCCGGGTCCCGATGGCCCGTGCTGCCGCCCGCCGCATTAAGGTGTGGCTGCCAGCTGCTGGCTCAGAGGCTGCCTTCTGAGGGTGTCAACAACTCCAGCACCCTTTCTCACAAGATCGAATCTTGTGAGATTCGAAGGGGAGGCACCTTGATGAGGAGAGCCTCCTCGGGGTCGAAGATGGACTCCTCCTTGCCGCCGAGGCTGCCGCCACGCGAGTGGCCGCCGTAGTCGCTGCCGCCGCCCTTCACCGGGATGAAGTCGTCCGAGTTGGGCCCGCGCCGCGACAGCAGCCGCTGCACAGACCGCAGGCGCGATTCAGCACAAAATGTGACTAGATGATCAAAACAGTCGTGGATAGACAGAAAGTCGGTGTGCTGCAAATCTGAAACTGAGCTTGCAACCAGGCAACATCCCTCGAGCAGACAACATCTCTTTTGCATGCAGTTTTGCATTTTGCTGCACTGATTCGCCTGCACCATGATCGAGGCAGCCTCCCTGTGGTCCAGACGTCGGTGAAAGCTTGCACGTGCCACGGCAGCGGTAACTGCGCACCTTGTGTTTCCGGGCAGATTGCAGTGCAGAGTTGCGGGACAGCTGGTCGTCATCCTCCTCCGACGAAAACTCCGGATAGTCCTCCGGCAGGATGTCCCGCGCCACGCTCCGGCTCTGTTGGGGGCCACAGGCAGCAGATGCATATGCAGGTGATGGCAGACGAGTCTGGAGAGTCCTGGCGCATCATGCATGTGCGAAATGCATGATACATGCTGCACTGGAGGGTAACACGGCAGTAGGCTGTGCTGGCGTGCTGGCAGATGCTGTGCGGCATTCGGCAGCGCATCATGGAGCCGGGCTGCACCTCGTCTCGCCGGTCCTCGTCTTCCTCTTCCTCCTCCTCGTAGGATTGTAGCGCCCCCCGCACCCTGCGCGATGGCACTTGGGCCGCTCAGCTAACAGCCGCCACAGCATGCATTCCAGCAAACCTATTAATCCGATAGGCCCAGAGAGTGCAGAATGCATCACACCTTGACACGCATTGCAGCAGATGACCGCTGCCGGCATTCAGTGAATTCAGTGTCACGACGATGCGGCAAGCACAGGCCGGCAAGGCACGCACTTTCTGAGGAGCAGCAGCGCGTGCATCTTGCGCAGGTAGGTGATCCGCTGGTCGGACACCTGCACCATCTGCACCGCGTCCCGCAACGCTGAGTCCAGATTTTGCAGCCCTCTGTTCTCCCCAGAGTACTGGTCCAGCATCGCCTGCGAAGGGATCAACGGCGCAGTTGGTGGCGCTGAGACGGCGGCCACGCCCTGGACGTGGCTTTGTGTTCAGGCGAGGTGCCTGCCAGCATGCATGCTGCTGCTGCTGCTGCTGCTGCTGCCGCCCACTTCCCACGTATGGAAGGCCTGACTGGCACGCCTCCACTGCCGCTGCCGCTGGCAGTACGCTGGCACCGCTGCCGCCTGGCTTCCAACCACTGGATGCCGAGGAGCGCTTGCTCAAAGTGACCACCACACCAGCTATGACAGATGCTGTAACCGTTACGGCCTCGGCAGACGCAACACGCAGCTGCTAAAAGCTGCCAAGCTTCGCACTGGCTTGCACTGAGGTGACATCCCTTGGCTGAAGCTGCAACAGAGAAATTCTGCCCGCAGCCTCTGCGGCGTCCGGCTCCGAGCGCCCTTATGACCATACTTTGCGTCCCCCGCTGTTGAGAGCAGACGCAGGGCTGCGCTGCTCCCGGCTGTCGGGGGCTGCCGAGGATTTGCCAGACAGTTTCGCTCACCCGCTCCTGCGGCGACAGCTCCAGCTGCTCCCTGAACTCGTTGTCATCATCCGGCACGTCGATGCCTCCCACGTCCCACCTGCAGGCGGCCAGCACCCCGTCAGGCGCTGCACCTGGTGAAAAGACAGGTCCTTCTGGCTGGCAACGTTGGACAGTCCCAGCACCGGATCAGGGACGTTACGCAGCTCAGACGCCTGCTAATGACGTCTAAGCACACCGAAGACGGGGGCACGCGTGACAGATACGCAGCCTGGGACACTGGCCCTTGCATAATGAGTACCGGATGCAGCCGCTGCGCACCCGCAGCTGCGTGGCTGCGCAACTATCTTACAAGCAGGCATGAACAGTATGTGCAGTGCTGCACAGCTCTGTGCTGCTGCCGAGCCGTCCGTTCGTTCGGTCGGCGGCCCTCGCGACTGGCGTGAAGCCTCGCTTGAGCCTCACAACCTCCAAGAAATGTTACACTGCAGCTCGTGACCCGCTGCATGTGCAGACTGCAGAGCCGCTGACTCCTTCGATTCCATATGATACTGCTGCGTCATGTGGCCCCCGGCGTCTCGAGCTCGGTGGCGACCGGATGCTCCCCGGATACCGTTCCCAACTGCGCCGCTGGGCATGCGACCGACCTGTCGTCTGGCTGCTCCTCGTAGTCGTCCACGAGATCATCCCGCAGGTGGACCTCGTGCGCCGGATCCATGACGCCGCGGCGCTGTGGCCGGGCCCGAACCACCCACGGTCCTCCGGCTCGAGCGGGTCCTTGACGAGCAAATGAGTGTTTCTGTCAGCACGCCAGGGCGGACGTAAGCGACGGAGGCTGCCGCTGGTGAAACTGCAAGCCTGGGTGGAACGTCGCACACTCCCGGCGGAACAGGTGGACTTGCTCCTCCAATCTTCCCAGCTGTTTTTTGCCTCAAGAGCAGGGGGAGGGAAAGTTGGTTCCTCCCCTTTTTCGCAACTGGGGGATGATTTAAGTTCGGTAGCCAGGCGGGATGCTATTGACGGTCGCTGCGTAATAGGGCTTTGATTGCTTTTTGGCGCCCCACAGTTCCGGCACTTTGGTGCCACGTTACAGATGCCTTGTGAGGCATGGTGATGCTGCACCGGTGTCGCCAGTGCCACGGGCTTGACGTGCGTCACAACTGCGAGACTCCATTATATCCTGAATACCGTAGTCACGGGCATGATTCGCGCAAAAATAATTCGGCGGCCGCTGCGCGAAGCAATTTCGCGCGGGTTTTCAGCACTGCGCGAAATCCGCGCGAAAGGTGGATAATAATTCCAGCAGTGCTG
>JAABUW010000075.1_pt1 | contig 66979 bp, 66 predicted proteins | sample 5560081 | NCBI WGS metagenome assembly JAABUW01 (sample SAMN10711882, study PRJNA513363) | rock metagenome | isolation source: Antarctica rocks | place: Antarctica: Victoria Land, Knobhead sud | reverse complement strand
GCCTGAGTACTGCCTATATGTTGGGCAAAGCTCGCCCAGACCTCAAGATTGCTATCATCGAGGCCTCGGTTTCTCCAGGTAATACCGTTGGCTCTCTTGACATGTGTCTGCTAACAATCCCCGCAGGTGGTGGCGCCTGGCTGGGCGGCCAGCTCTTCAGCGCCATGGTCATGCGCAAGCCTGCCGAGACCTTTTTGAATGACCTCGGCGTCCCCTACGAGGACGAGGGCACACACGTAGTCGTCAAGCATGCCGCCCTCTTTACTTCTACTCTGCTCTCCAAAGTTCTGAGCTTCCCCAATATCAAGCTCTTCAACGCCACCGCCGTTGAGGATTTGATCACTCGTCCAGCCGAAAATGGCCAGCTTCGCATTGCTGGTGTCGTGACCAACTGGACCCTTGTCACCATGCACCATGACGATCAGTCCTGCATGGACCCAAATACCATCAATGCCCCTGTTGTGATCAGCACGACCGGTCATGATGGCCCTTTCGGCGCCTTCTGTGTCAAGCGTCTTGTCAGTATGCAGCAGATCGAGAAGCTTGGGGGCATGCGTGGCTTGGACATGAACACCGCCGAGGACGCCATCGTCAAGCGTACTCGTGAGGTAGTCCCTGGCTTGATTGTCGGCGGCATGGAATTGAGCGAGGTCGACGGCGCCAACCGTATGGGTCCGACCTTTGGTGCTATGGCCCTTAGCGGAGTCAAGGCTGCCGAGGAAGCTTTGAAGGTGTTTGAGCACCGCAAGGCTGAGAATATGGAGTAGGCTCTCGATGAGAGCTTTGACATGCCTAGAGCGACAGAAGTAATGCAAGACTGGTGGAAGAGGTTCGGCGATCAGTATTTGGCTGTCCATGCGTTAATGTCTGTCACTACAATAAAGAAACCATAGGGGTAGATTAGCAGCATTAGATATGTCGTTAGGTAATCGACGGATATTACTGCTGTTGCAAGAATTACCACCAGTGATGCCACCAGAGCAAGGTAATCCTTGAATGGCCCAAGTAAAGAAAGCAAGGAGAAGTATGTACGAGAACACCTTGAATCCTCTCCTGGTCCGGTCTGTAATATTCCCCTTTGTCCATAGTAACAAAGACTAATCTAATTTGGCTCAATAGATGTCATGGGTCTAACCTGGCATCCGTAATTTCTGTGGCCTACCAAGCTCTTCAATTACTTGACAATCGTGGTCGGTATAAGAGGAGATTGATCTTACAAGAACTTGCAAGTAGAGGGAGATCCTTCCTACCAACTTTCGTTAGACAAGGTCAACATCAACCTCGTCAACCCCGTCAACCCCATCGAAAAGCTCCCAATGCCTCGATCTAAAATACCCAATCCGTTCAAAACATCCAGAAAAGCGTGATCGAGTCAGTACGAGACCCTCGTGTCTGTACTCAGCGGCTGCAAGATCGTTCCTCGCAGCGCGGAGTAGCTGAAGCAAATACAGCCCGTCTTTGGCGATCTCTTTTGGTGGAGAAACGTCATATATTATACATAAAGCCTTTGAGTCAATTGGAACACAGTCCTCTCTACTACCGTCGTCATCCAGTCTGGGTATCTTGATAACGTGCTGCGAACCTTTCCCTGCCAGAAGTGGCCTGAAGCCGGTCCAGTACCCCGATGACTTTAGCTTCTCGGTCCTCAACTCGCCCAGCCCTTCAAGTTTATTTCCATCCAGTAGACGACCACGTACTTTTAGGTGACTGGCTGACAGCCAGCTAAAGGTGTTATTACTGATTGCTTCGGCGCTCACGCTTCGTAACACGGCCGTCAACACGATGTCCTTGGGGTCCCTTCCAGGGAAGTCCTTGGTCTCCATTGGTATGAACTTGACTACCCCTAATTTGGACGCCCATGACCAGGACGGGGCGGAGAAAATGGTAGGTTGAGAAGAGTTTTTATCATTCTCATCCTGCTCCAACCTGAACCACAACAGACTGCTAATAAGAGAACTCTTCCAATGGCCTGCAATGTAGTCATCGCCTCTGTGTCTCTGGACGACGGAAGCCAGACCCGAAAGTGCAGGCAAAAGATCGCTTTTGACGCTCAATTGCAGCTTCGTGTATTTCTCTATGATTTGGCGCCATTGCCATCCAAGTAGCTCCTCCGATGGTTCTTTCAAAAGTTTGTTGATATTCAGTAATCCTTGGTCACGGAAATGAGAGTCGACTCGACATTCCAAAGGCTCATACTCTGATGCGCGTCGCTCCGAACACTCCCAGAAGAAACCCTGCATTGTACAGTGCAAGATCCTTGGAGACAGCATCCTCTCCTGCAAAACCCATGCACGAGAACTTAAAGGTGAATTCTGTACGTGATTGAGCCAGGAAGCAGTGGGTGGCTCTATCAATGGCATCCATTCGGAATTTCGTCCCATCATCTTGGAGTACCCATCCCAGTCCCTGTGGACGGGTTTTCCAAAAAGAGGGTAGGCGAAGACGTCAAATTGAGACCCCGGTTTTCATTGAAAGCAGCCCTCCGTGTTGTCGCGGGCGCTACTTGCTGCGACTGTGCAAGTAGAGTTCCTATAAATGTCACCCATTTTTCTTCCTTCTTTATCCCAGTCACTGTTATCTTCCTTTGTCGGCTGAATTATACACATCGAATCGATCCACAGATACCTTAGGCCTATAAACCGTGTGATCATGATCGCATCGCGGAAGGTCCTTGGCATCTTTTCGTCGCTGACTCCTGTCATCATAGAGTCCAGATTCTCGTGACTGAGTGCCATTGTGTGCTGCGTCTGACCCCAGCAGTGGCTCAGCGTTAAGTAGTTTGGATTTTCCGGGTCGCGTTCCTCTGTCCTGATCAAGCGAGTTTGGCTATCCCTGCCCTCCAGGGTACCAACGTCTAGGAGCCGGCTTGGTAACACGGGGCTGTCGCCTGTACTCGGTCTACAGTGGCTGTGATTCTGTATACAATCGGACAACCATCGTAGGAGAAGAAAACGGTCGTCACCCGCCTCAGGATTTATCAGAAGGCGTTTGTCATCTGCTCATATCAATGTCTGTGTTAAGTAGCTTTACTGGTCATGGACTACCATATTCACTCAAGGACAACGTACTTGGCACACGATCTCTCTGACTCGCCTCTGAGGTATCAGCTCCATGATCCTCCGATACTTCGTCATCAATTGTATCACCATCGTGCAGGCTGACAACATCCGCCTGCAGGTCACATAATAGAAGCGGTCCTACATCATCCTCACAGAAAAGAGCCAACTCATCATCTAGGGAGAGACTGAGGCTTATTCTGCCAATTTTATAAAGCCCATACAAATCCTGGATACTCGTTGCTTTCTGGACGACATGGCGAAACAGTATTCAGCACACATGGCAGCCTGCAAAGGCCGAAGCACTGACGTAATCGAAGTTCCCAATAACGACGCGTTTCGGTCTGAAAAGCTCTTGTATCTTGCTTTCGGAGCGGAACATGTCGTACGAAAGATTTTGGCAAACAGGGCAGCGATTATTTGGCAGCGTTCCCACAGGAAGGTCCACCAGCTCCAGCATTGAATCTGGCATCGTGTTCGGTATTGAAAATTGGCTAAAACGTAAGGTGCTAAGCAACAGCCTGGAGCTTCAAAGAAAATCTTGGGGTATATGTAGAACAGAAAAGGAACTTGATTATACTTCTACTGGAACAAAATTGGATCAGTTGATGGTGTAGCTGGCTGTTGCGATCATTGAGCGCAATCCATCTCAAATCTTAGTATGACTCGTTGCGAAGGTATTGCTGATATTGCTATAGTATGGGACGTCTTAGCGACACTTTTGTACATTAGGCAGCAGGATTTTGCAAGGCTGCATGTAGAGTACGCCGCGGGTCATCTCGCTAGTCATTTAGAGTCAAAACGTGTTGATCTATCTTACACATTTTGAAGTATAATAGCACGTATGGTAGTTTATGTAGTTGGGAAGCAGTAGTAAGAGTCTAGAGTAACTAGTATAGCTGTCGTTCTTTGAAGACTGCTCTGATATTCTGAGATACAAAGGGGAATCCTGCTAGTCTACTATTGCCTTATTACGATCACGTGATCTATCCCCTCCACAATTACGTTATCTAAAGATTTCTGCAAGTTTGGGTCAATTACTACGGAGTACAACCTTGTGGCATTGATTGCCCTTGTCATGCAAGATGGTGGCTCATTGAAGATCGTCCGCCATTCCAACGGATACGTCACTGCTTACTCCACCATACGATGAGCTACCGTCGTACTCCAAGCAGAAGTCGGCTGATTTCATCACGTCCTGCCAGCAAGGAAATCTCGTATTTCCGGTGCAAATCCGGCTCCACTCGGGCTATGCCTGGTATTCGTCAGAAATTGAGCCTTGGTGATCTCCAAGCCGTCAAGCTCAGGAAGATTCGGCCGCGCATCATCAGCGCCGGAACTCCAGGCTGCAGACTTATCGAGCTCAAGCTGTTGATCACACGCTATCAGCCAGTCACGTTGCCCGCTAACATATTCTCCCCAGATATCTCTGGTCTCGGAAGTCTCGAAGGTACTACCGAAGTGTAATTGCAAGCTCTCCTTACCGGGGTCGCCCTTCCAACACAGTACGAGAGAGTACCCAGAGTTAGGTCCTTTGTAATATACGTTAGTGACATCATTCAAGTGAAGCCGGCCTTTCAGTTGCAATCGAGGCGCATGAGTGATAGCTTCAATGCCCGGACTCTTGGCTCTCCAGAGCTTGTGCTTGGTTTTGGTGGGCATGATGGAGCGGCAACATAACAGAATTGTTTCGAAAGCGTAGACCTTAAGTTCTTGCTCGCCTTCGTCGTCTCTGGTGACATTGAGGTCGCCGAAGTGAATAAGGTCGCCGAAGTAATTGGGGTCGAGCCCTTTCCATTCTTCTATTCGATCGTGAAGTTCTTTTAGCTCAAGCTCGTTCTTATGGTAAGCCTTGTTCTTAGCTCGCACGGCTGAGTCGCTGTATGATATTTTTCTTGCATGAAGTGCAGGTGAGACCAGGGCTGTTCGTGGGCTCCTTGCAGCCCAGTCACTACCTAGAAATTCTGGCGGCCGTTTTCCAGAAACTGGTGGTGCAACCCTAGGATGTTCCCACCAGTCTTCTCCCAGCGCAGGCTGGTGACCAGGATCACGAAGAACTTCGGTACTATTAGTGACTTCTGCAGCTAGACAGAGGGTACTGGCGTTCTCAGGAACGGTGGAAAACCGGTTCATCCGGTATGCACGTTGGTTGTGCGCCTTCATACTTGCTACGAAGGTCTCAAAAGAGCCGTCTTCGATAGCCTCCGGAGCCGCATCATCGCTAATCCTGGCTCCGAGATCTGGCGAGTGATTGGTCCAGAAAGGCGATTCTATATCTTCAGATATCGCCATGCTTGGCATTCGAGACAAGGCAGATGATGATGATATGATCATTTCGAGATCTTGGAGTGACCAGCGCATCGAATGATTGTAAGTCGTAACGCTGAGCCGATTGTCCACCTGGGGATATAGTCGCGATCGTGATGTTGTCTTTCTCGTGATTGTCGCTCTCTGAGGAACTCTTCCCTTTCTCTGTTATCTAGCTGCTGCTCCAGACGTTTGACAACCTTCTGTATGGCATGAAGGCGGTCGTTCAGGCGAGTATCATGGGATTGCATATCCTGGAGAGTAGTCTGGGTTTGGCTGGTGGTCCCATCGATTTTGGCAACGATCTCGTCTGTATGGGAAGCGTAAAGCCTTGCGAGTATTTTAGCGTGTGAAAATGTTCTCTGTGAAATCTCCCTTCACACAAGAAAACCAAAGCTAGTCTTGTAGCGCTCGAACGATCTATACACGCATTTTCTGTCTGCAGGCGCATTCACAACACAGGTAATAGTATGAGTTACGCGCTGAGAGCTGCGAAGCTCAGATTGAGCATTGCTTTGTAAGAATTCAAAGTCTGCTGCAACACAATCACATCATCCTTCTTGAATATAGCCCAGAGAAACCCCTCGAGCTTCCCTCGACTCGCGTCTCCATGGCTATCCAAAAAGGGTGAAATAACCTTTTGGACATCAGTGAAAGACCGTCATACAATTCCGCAATATTGTCTCGACATTTTCAAGCATATCAGCGATTATTCGATCGTCCTGGCTATGGTTCTTTTGCAGAAGCTGCTGGAGGGTCTCCAGTAGAGTATAGAAGTCCAACGGAAGGGACTCTAAGCCATGGACGGGTTGACGAGCGCTGTCACAGTGTTGACCATCGTCCAAATGGCTATCAAGGTGGGCGGAGAGACTTACAAGGTTGTTCAAGAAGCCCGGAAAGCACCTGTCCACATTCAAAGTCTCGCCACCGAATTAAGGGACCCCTAGGCTTCTACATCTGTATAGAAGTTGAGCGCTGGTGATTCCATTTAGGATTCTTTGATGCGCAAACAGTCCAGTGTAGCAGCAAGACTTGATCTACTAATGCAGGCCGGCATCACACATATTATCAATCTTCTTGAAAGGAGGATGTCATCGATAATCTACAATGATAACTGTTTCGAGCTAAGAAGTGCATATACATTAAGCAGTATAGCGAAAGTATGGCAATTTTAGCTACAGCAGAATAATCGATGATGCCGAGAAAGGAGAGAGACTATCAAGTGACCTTTGAGCTAGTGATCCTTAGCGCTGTGTTTCGCGAAGACCAGCAAGCCCAAGAATGATACTTAAGGTAGCAACCTGGCTTGTAGTTGGAGTGAGCTGTGAGGACTAGGACCCTTCTTCACCTCCAATGATATCGGAAACTTGAGGGTATATGCCTTAATGGTGGTGTTTTGCATTCTCAATTTATGATTCCACCATTTGGGTTTTGAAGTCCCCCGTAGGCGTTTACATAGTAATTGGCGTTTCGAGAGAGGCCTTTCCCTACGGAAGCTCTACCGTTCTCACGTTTTTAGCTCGTTCCACACCCGTCTGGCAACGCTCGTCAAGTTTCCTTCTTAATCCAACGGCAGCCACTCTTGCCGCACCCAATTTCTCGGGCGTACTTCTCTTTTCCTCAGCTGGCGGGAGGTCGCACTGGCTTCCCTGGTCACAATCGTCCAGGCTGGAGACATCTGAAATGTAGTCTCCCTGAAATATATATTAGTCTCCATGCCATGGGTATCCAATCCACTAGACTTCTCATCTGATTTCTTGTCGTCAAGCATATTAAATTATCATTATTACATCCCATTAACACTTCCAGTGTGATGTATCATACTTTGAATCTGGCCGTCTATATTCGAGGACCTGAAGTGTACTGTTCAACGAGCCTCTTACTCAAGCACTCCTGAGATCTCTAAACACTCCACCTCTCTTGTTGGTTGGAACCGGCCACGTAGACCAAGCACATCGACTCAATTAGCGTCGTTAATCAAGGACAGAACAATTTCTTGCGGCTCTAACACTGGCGCTTGTCTTCATTCGCAATGTTCCCAGCACAACCCCGGGTCACTAGCCTTCCACATTAGGAGCGGGCATTGAGAGCCGCATATTCGCTAAGACCAAAAAACCCAGAAAAAGTGGCGCGACACGGACCCCCAAATATGATGAACCTATCAAAGACGCCTCCTTAGCGAACTTCACCAGGGGGTTCTCTCCAACCCTCACAGCCTTGTCACCAGAACCCCCAACCCTCACAGCCTTGTCACCATCTTTGACGTGTAGAAGAGTGCGCTGTCCGGGTCCTTTGCGTTTTTCTTTTCTTGTGTCGTTCGAGTACCGGATGAAATCGTACCTCTTCAGAAAGGTCAAGCACTCGTTCCACAAATGAAACATTAGTACGGCCGCGGATGCACACAGTCCTACTCCATCGTCCACTTCCTCCTCAACTTCTTCTTCCATCTCGTCATCAATACCTACTACATCCTCGACTTCATATTCCCCTGCCTCCTCCTCCTTCTCCTCCCCCTCCTTCCACACCACTTCAAGCTCTAGCTCCTCAACAACGACTCAAATACCTATCATCAATTCTTCCACTCGCACACCGGTCCCACAGCCAGCTCAAGGCCTAAGTTCGAGCGCCATAGTCGTAATTGGGCTCGGTATACCCTTTGCCGTCCTTGCGACAGCGTTGTTCACATCTCTCGTTCTGCGCCACATGAGACACAAAGAGCAGTCGCGCATAAAGCATTCACAGTATCTTGCTACTCCTGGAGGCAACAATGAACACACACGGGAGAGAGGGACAGCTGGACTAATGGTGGTCAATGAGCAGGCACACGGTGAGCCCAGGTGGATTTGGGAGCTGCATCAAGACTCTTGAGAAATGCGAGACTGACTCGATGGCGAGATAACCTAAGGTATGGAAGGCAACCCTGACGCTAAGCCTCTCAGAGCTGTGCATGCTGACGTAAGGAAGTCTAACATCACCGCCGTTGCCAAGGACAGTGTTTACATTCTGCCAACTTTGCCCACGGATGGAGGGCTCGGATCTCCCTCAACAGGATCTGCACATACCCAATGCTAATTTGCGATGGTCAAAATGCGTAAAGCGCTCAGTGCTACAATATGCCGGTACGACCGAATCCCGATTATGCACGTCTCTCTCCCGGCTGAGTCGGAGCTCGCAAGGTTTATTCCGACTCGTATGTTGGCCACGAGCCCAGTCCACAATCATTCCTTCCCATCAAATGCTAATCGTGCTTGCCTCAGCCCACGAACGATGCCCTCCAGTGATAGTTGTGGAGCCATGAGCTCGATGCAGACACGTCTAACTCCTTGATCATAAGAGGCACACGACCAGAACAATCTCAATTCCAGCCATTATATCTTTGAATCGATAGCAATGGCCAACACAAATATCAGGGAGGAGACAGAATCGATAGCAGCTGATACAGGCCGAAGTGCCCCTGCGAGCATGCCATTGCGCCTACCGTTGCCAGAGCCACGCTTCCAATCCATTGTACCCTCCGAGCAAGAGGGTTCCTCCCCAGAAGAGCTGGATCATATACGTGATGATCCCATACCGGAGGAAGATGCAAGATCGGTTGTTGGAGTTAGTATCAGCAGGGCGCAGACAAGACTTATGTCGCCTCAAACACCCGCAGCAGAGAAGGCCGCGGCATTAGCAGACATTGAAGGAGGAAGGCTCTTTGATGGGGCGGTGGACGAACCACAAGAAAGTCAGCTGGTCAATGGTGGCAAAGACCCTCGGTCGGGAACCCTGGAAACGAAATTCACACGGCCATCAACACCAAATGAAGGACATGACGTAGATCTCCCTTCGCCATGGCGGGCAACGCCCAAGACCTTCGAAAGGTCGAAAACGAATCAACAGAGCTATCAGCATTCGGGGGCTACAAGTATGCTCTCTGACCTCAATGTCAGGCGCTACCTGGCCAACTTCAATTTGCCTTCTCTCCCCAAGACGCCGACCTTCACCAGCTTGAAGGACTTCTCGGTTCCAAGCCTCGCGTCTATACTCAGCAGTACTCGATCACATTCACCATTGCGGAAGGGCTCGGTACGGCCGAAGAGGGCAAGCACGTATACTGAACCGGCGCTGAACACAAGCTATGGCAGTGTAACCGATAAGCCATCAACCCAAGATCGTGGTAGAGGGCGAGGCGATTTGCCAGCAGGCGAGAGATCTTTTGCGGCAGTCGGAACACAATCGCCCGGGTATCGTGTAGAGGCTAGAGCTACTGCTCCTGGTCAGCAAGGGCATCGCAGGTCAATCTCAGATGGGTCCCTTATATCACCTGTGTCCCCACGGTTGCGCAAATCTAGGTCCAATCAGTCGCTACTGCTGCGACGAGCTACTTCGACAACGACCTCGCTAGGTGATGACAGTCGCTGGGAAAATGTTCAGGAGCAGGTCAACAGTAGAATGAAAGCAATCAAGGACAGTCTACAAGATTCTAGCATCAAACTTCCCAGCATGCCCAATCTATCTAGTTTCAACCTCGGCTCCTTTCGCCCAGAGTTTATCAGGAGTCGTGCCCACAGCGAAGTCAAGTCTCCTAGTAACGTTGGCAACGAAAATGCGTACCATAACAGCGCCATCGACTCGAGAAATGGCGATCTAGCACCAAGAGAACGCCAGGCAGTGACGGACACACGCGCATTACAAGATGCTCAGAAGAGGCTAAAACCAACACATCCGTACCTAGACAAGGCTCTTGAGAACCTCACTGGCGATATAGTCATCATGGGCGGTTATCGAGGCTCAATATTACGGTCTGCCAAGCCTCCTTTTCGTCAGCTATGGGTTCCAGTCAAAGTGGGTTTGAATATCCGCAGAGTGAATCTTGAAGTAGGTCTTCAGCCGGAGGATGAGGAAAACATGAGAGACGAAATATTCGCATCTGGTATGTTAAGCCACATAGGACCAGTAGACATGGGTCGACGACTACTCAAACGCCTGCGAGCTTGCAAAAATGTACAGGAAGGTCGACTGCGAGTCCACGACTATGGTTACGATTGGCGTTTGAGTCCCCACTTTCTGAGTGACAGGCTTATAGAGTTTCTGAAATGCCTCAGGTCCAATGCGCCTGATGTGCCCAAGGACCAAAAAGGAGCAACAATTATTGCGCATAGTATGGGAGGCTTGATCACGAGGCATGCGGTCAACCGAAACCCAGGACTATTTGCTGGCGTGATCTACGCTGGCGTACCACAACACTGCGTGAACATACTTGGCCCTCTCCGAAACGGCGACGAGGTGCTCTTGAGCTCGAAGGTGCTGACAGCTCAGGTCAATTTTACCCTGCGGAGTAGTTACCTCCTGCTTCCAGACGATGGCAAATGCTTCATTAACAGAGAGACCAAGGAGGAGTATCCAGTCAATTTCTTCGACGTCGAGCATTGGAAACAATATGCTTGGTCGCCATGCATAGCACCCGCACTGCCTCCAGTCAACCTGCCAGAGAACAAGACTCTCTTTGGATCGGTGACCGACATGCTTCCTTCCATGCCTTCTCTTCCTCTGCCGGGAAGGAAGTCATCTGTTACAAAGCCAAAGGATGAGAAGTCGAACCTTGCGGATGCAGCAGTTACTGCCTCCAGGAAAATGAACGACATTGCCAATCCTACAGGGACCCACGCTGTGGACCCTCAAATGTCAACGCCGTCCTCGGTATCTGCCAACAATGGCCCTCAAAGCACAATTCCTCTCCCTTATGCTATCGCCTACCTCAAGCGTACCCTCGACGCCACGCTGGCCTTCAAAGCTGAACTCGCGCCCAACCTGATTTATGCTGCAACCAATGCCTACCCACCGCTTGCCATTCTGTATGCTAACAACACACCGACTGTATCAGCCGCTCGCGTTGCTTCGCGTGAAGCAATTAGACGTGCGGACGCCTATGATGACCTGCAATTCGGCAGTGGCGATGGCGTTTGTCTTGCTAGAGCAGCTATGCTACCAGACGGATTTTCATGCGTCAAGGGCGGCAGAGTGAGAACGGAGAGAGGACATGTAGGGTTGCTGGGAGATCTGGAAGCCGTAGGAAAGTGTTTACTTGCCCTTATGGACGGGCGAAGGCACGGAATAGGCTTAGGTGTGAAAGAGAAACATACTGCTTAGCTAGCCTCTCCCACTTTGCGAACGGTCTCATCAGAATCTCCTTCCGTGCTTATGTGTGAGTAGCTCGTAGATTGGCCGCCAAGGGCAGCACCAGGTTCTTGGCATGTTAACTACGTCCGTTGAATTCGATCAACTTCTACGGAACCTCCTCCGTTGGCAGCACTGGCTTGACTCACAGCTGCATGTCGAGTCCGTTGCGTATTTACATAACAATGGCTCGCTACTCTCCCACCACCCCAAACTCCTCTTGTCCCAACAATGTCCCCCACATTCCCCTCCAAAGCACCTATACCTATACCAACCCTCCTCCCACCCCCCGGCCCAGCCGTCCGCTCCATTCGCGTCCTACCCACTGGTATCACCACTGACCCAGCGGAGCACCGCCCTATACCTCAACTCTTCTACGACGCCTTAGCTGTCCGTGATGCAGTCTTCATCGTCGAGCAAAAGTGCTCCGCGGAAAAAGAAATAGACGCTGAGGACGAGATAAGCTGGCATTGGGTCATCTACGCGGAACCCAGCGGGGGAGAAGAAGAGGTGCCTGCTGCTACAATCCGCCTTGTGCCCGCACAGGCGCATGCGGATGCTGATGATGAGAAAGCCATTGATGGGCCGAACTATAAGGGGAGTACGGCCTGGGATCATAATGAGCCGTATGTCATGATTGGGCGGGTGGCTACGGTGAAGGAGTTTAGAGGGAGAGGGTATGGGAGAGTGCTGGTTGAGAAGGCGTTGTGGACTGCGGGAAACAATGCGAGTAGTATGGTTGAGGATGGGAAACTGATGGAGTGGAAGGGATTGGTGCTTGCGCATGCGCAGAAATGGGTGGAGAAGTGGTATCATAGCTTGGGGTTCGTGACTGATGAGGGGATGGGGACGTGGTGGGAGGAGGGGATTGAGCATGTCGCTATGTGGAAGAGAGTTGATGTGAAGAAGTAAGAGAGTAAGCTGTGAGGGTAGGTGGGGAGTTGTTGAACGCGGATGTCAATTTGTCCTGTCAGTCAATGCTCTATACGGAAACCGGATCTATGGGACAACAATAGGGCGTACGCAGGCTTGGTGTCAGAATCAAGGGCAGTTACGAGGGCACAGAGCCCGCTATGCGCGATATCTATGAAGAGAAGAACAGGAATTTGGGCCGCCAGCGCTCTTGACGAGCTGCTCACAGGCGGTTAGTCCCTCCTGAATTATGCTGTCTGGGAAGCCCAAGTCGGTGCTCATATCGAGTGTGATTATGCTCAGGCTGGGATGATAGATCGCCAGCTCTTTCGATCCCAAGCCTGGTCTGCCCCCTACCAAGTGTCAGAGAATAATACCAAGCACATTTGGAAGAACAGAATACACATCCAGCTGAAAGGTGCAGCCTCGGCTGCCTCTAAAACTATACTCACGATGTCTACGAAATATGGATAGATTTGCCTGCCTTCAATGCAGCCATATGACGAGAGGTCTACTCATATGCAATTGTTCGTGAACGAACACAAGAGGGCTGCCAGCTGCCTTGTAGGTTTTCTCTCTTTCTCAGATGCGAGGGAGGTGGTCAAGAGCTAGATTGGGCGACCTACACATTGGGGCCCTTTACGTGTAGCAAAAGCCAGGAACACACGCTGAAAATCATATGGTGCTGTAATGGCGCTTGCAGATGGTGAACTTGCTAGGAAGGTTAGGGTAGTGGCAGCCCTTGATAGCTCTGCAAAGTGAACGAGCGTATCTCTCGCGGACCTGGCTATCAAGACTTCTCGATCTCGGTGTCCAAGCCTTTCTATTTTAGGCTTCTGTGGAGTCACTGACCAAGGATTTGCATAGTCAGCTCGATGAGTGAAGTGATGGCTTGAGCCAATGAAATCAGGGCTTGGAATAACACCATGTGCCCTCACCTCCTTCACTGCGCTACAGTGCTCTTGTAATTTTTTCTTTCTTTTCAAGCTTCTCTTCGCTCAGTCGAGCTCACCAGGGGAACCAGATCTTGTTGTCATAGACACCATATCGCATATCAGCGATGGATATCGACATCTATCTGCAAGCAATCAAGGAAGGCCGGTGTGTTATGATTGACAACACACCGCCTGATATGAATGCATTCCTTCTCAACTCATTGTTTTTTAGCCTGGAGCTTACCGTGTATGTACTTATTCTTTGATCACTGTGGCCATTTTATCTTGATATTCCAGCTGACTGAGAGAATAGTGATCATATCGATATGTTCAGCCATACGGCACCCAACTCATCAAGATGCTACTGCTTTGTTGTCTTTCACCGACCAGAGGACGCAAATCGCAACATCATGGAATTAGAAGGCCTCGGCTCTTGGGTCGGGCCTCTATGGAGTTCGCTTGTTATTGAAATGCCCACGATCTCTATGCGAGACAAGTTCTCGAGTTATGACAAGACTGAGGCCTCAGACAAAGTGATATTTGATCCTTGGAGATGGAAGAATGGAATGCAGATGCCGTTCCCATGCCGCAACCTGGGTGGTCGTGATGGCCGTCGAGTCTGCGTTGGAGGGCTTCCTTGGATTTGCAATCAGACACGGCTTGACGTGTTGATACGGGAGATATTCAAAGATTTCGATATGTATGTCTACATTCCTATTTTGTTTTTACTTCTAGGTGTTCCTTACTAACCATTAGATTCAAATTTCAGAGAGCTCGTACACATACTAGAATCGCCAAGTCTTGACAAACGCAGCAGCGAGAAAGAGCACTTCTGCTTTGTTGATCTGGCCTCGAAATCGGATGCGAGGGCTATCATCAAGGGTTGGAACGGGCGACCAATGGATTGGGGCCCTTTACGTGTCACAAAACCAATGAAGTGGGCTCGTGACATTGGTGACATGAAAGAGCCGCGGTATCCTATATTCGATGAAAAGACCGCACGCCAGCTGCAGAGGAAGGCTTACAAGGAGACGCGTCTCTACAACAAGATATGGAGGAAGCAGAAGTTGGCAGGTTTGCTCTGCTGTTTACCACGCTACATTTAGTCTCCTACCTCAGTAGTACCATGCAGATTGGATACTTGCGAGCCTCATCCCAGACTTCTAGAGCGCCTTTGCCCGTTCCACACCAAAACGATACAGTACCAGCTAGTTTGGCGTGACATCATCCCTGCCCTGCTTCTTGTTCATTCACTTCGCGGAATGGTACCTCGTCGCGTCAATTGAGCTTATCATCAATCGACCTCACTTTAATCACCATTGATATACACCACTCCACGCCGTGACCAATCTCAAGATGGATATCAGCTTTGACGAGCAAGCCATCGCTCAAGGTAGATTGGTCCGCATCGACAATGTCTCTGGTGGACGACCTGGTGTTATCAAATCGTTCTTGGGCAGTCACGGTCTCTTGGTGTAAGTCTAGACCTTGAGTCTCAAAACCAATCTTTCTGATTGCGAATACAGCGATCATGTTGAGAACTTTGGCAAAGGAAGCCCAACAATGACCCACTTCCACTGCTATCTCGTACTCAACGCCCGAGATGAGGTAGTTCGTGCTATTTCCAAATTGAACGGCACGTTCATGCTCAATTTCAAGCTCTCGGTCGCATTAATCCGCAAAATGCCTCACGAGATTCAAAAGCAACTTTCACTCTCAAGAAGGACTGCAAATCACGAGGCTGTACCTACAATCACCTCCAAAAAGTTTCCGTTCGATCATCGCAAATGGCGCGATGGGCAGATTGTGGAACGCACCTGGGGTCTGGCTGGCCGAGATGGCCGTCGAGTCTGGGTATCTGGATTCCCGTATATTCCAAACCAATCGATGCTTGATGCCGAGATGAGTGAGGTCTTCAAAGGTCTGAAAATGTAAGTCTCTTCCATTAGGACCGGATCACGCTTTCAGGGTTGCACTAACAACTGAATACAATTCACCAGTGAGGATATCCATATGCTCGATCCTACAAGCCAATACAAGCCACCTACGGCCTGCCTCGTGGACTTTTCTTCCCTCTCTGACGCCAAGGAAGTGATCAGTAATTGGAATGGACGCGCTGTGCAATGGGGTACGCTGCGTGTGGCGAAAGCCAATAAGACCTTCTGTGAGAACGGGGACACAGAGGCGAGACGCAAGAAGCCGAGGGTGATACATCATGCTGCCATCAAGGAAGACATTGCAAAGCACACTGCTCAAAAGTATACTGCTACGAATGGACATGCTACTGATGACGCTGCCATGATTGCCATTGCCACGGAAGATACGGGCGCGGCGGATACTGTTGCGAAGGATACTACTGCCAAGACTACCACTACGAAGGGCGTTTTTACGAATGATGTTACTATGAAGGATGTCGATATCAAGGCTGTTGGTGCGAAACATACTGTCAATGATACTGTCATGAAGGATTTAACTGTAAAGGATACTGCTCGGAAGGATGCTACTGCCGAGGACGCTACAGAGGTAGGACGCTGAGTGTTCAGATAGTCATCAGGAAGGTGAGAAGAGCGAGGTAGACTGACCATGATGGATTCGCTGCGCAGCCTGTCAATAAGGGCTTAGTCAACGCGACAACTTTCTGCAGCAACTAGTACGTAGTTCGAAAACGGCATTATCCCCAGGCTTCTATTGACTCAGGGTCTCTTTGCCGCGTGAGTGCTATGGGATCGCATCGTACATCTTGGTGACAGACAAATTAGCGTGTGCAGAAAGCTTGCGAATCCTTGGCATTTTTATTTTTTTTATTTTCCCCCACCACAGCCCCACCACCGGTACCAGCTCTATAAATAACTCTTCTGACTTATTTACTTTACATGAGTAGATAGCTCTATTCAACGCGATTCTAACGCCGTAGAAATTAACAAAATTGAGAGATTAATCGTTGAGTTATCAGGCTTAAAATATAATTAGTACGCTTGCTCGGTTTAGTAGTTGTTGAGCTAAGATTTCAATCCCTGATATCTTCTATTATAGTTATTTGATTAAGCTGATTCCTACGGCGTTAGAATTGCCTTGAATAGAGCTATCTACTCATGTAAAGTAAGTAAGTCAGAAGAGTTATTTGTAGAGCTGGTACCGGTGGTGGGGCTGTGGTGGGGGAAAACAAAAAAAATAAAAATGCCAAGGATTCGCAAGCTTTCTGCACACGCTAAAATAGGCGACAACCCCCGCGAGATAATTTTTAAATATATTTTTTAAGTTTAATCTGTGAGGAGAAAGGCCTCGACAAAGCCCCACGTTTGTTGATCTTACTCTCTCTTTTGCTTTCATCGAACTCGTGTGAACTCTTGTTATCGAATATATCGCGCGCTATAGACTATGAGATCATGCTATTGACAAGGAACCCCTGGGTGACAACGCTCTTCCTAACAACAGCATGCTCCCTCCCTCAGCAAACACCAGGTATACTCATCCATTTCCATCAAGTCCACCTATTACTCACAGCCCTCACAGCAACGCAAGACACGCCATCGGATTCCCTACCTTACACCATCACAAATTGCACCTCAAACACCTCCGGTCTCCTCACCATCCTCCAAACCCTCAATTCCTCCCTCCAAGCCGCCATCCAAGACCTGCGGCGCCAAAAATCCAGTCCCGCTCACACCGCATTCTTCAAGGACATCGCATACGCAGACACGGTGCGCGCGATCCTCCAAAACATCACACTCGGCACCGCATTCAGTCCTTTTGTAGACACGGACTATGTAGCCCTGACACCTTTAGCAGCTGCGGTCCCAGAATTCACATGCGTGACTGCACCCAGCCAAATAACATGGCTGGGTGCGACAGGAGCGCTTGTTGATGCATACACGCAATGTCGCGGTCGTCTTGGGGGGTAGACACCGCTTTTTGTCCTTCCGAATGGGTATGGCATTATCATATGCCCGGGTTTCTTCCATTATGCGGCTATTTCGTCTGATTCGTATAGTTCCTGCCTGACTGTTGATCCGCACTTTAATCGCTTCACTCAAGGTGGCAGCAAATTGATCAAATATCAGATAGGGTTGATATTGCATGAGTTGGTAAATTACTATATTCTTGCTACTGCTGGGAGGAGTCTGGATATTCAAGGGGTGAATGGGTGTGAGACGCTATTAGCGAAGGGTGCGGTGGTGAATCCGTGGAGCTTTGTGTTTTATGTTATTAGTGAGTTGGTTCTGTCTCCGTGGTTCTCAGTCGAATCGCGAAGATTATGGTGGTTTTGGACGGAAGGATACTGACAGTGATGTTAGATATACGGCTGGGCTGCACCGAATTTCCTCGGAATTTTGGAAATAGACCACCATCACGAGTCGGTGGTATGGAATTGTTGTCTTTTGAAGGGAACAGATCACTACTTGCTATTAATGGAACAGGCTCCTGAAAAAACGGAGCCAATTGAACGTCGCCTGTGAGACCATGGAGGTTGATTCGCCAGGCAAATTGGAATTTTCGCTACGGTCAGGAGTCTCATTACAGCAAGTTTTGCAATGGTCTAAGAATATTCAAGGTACTAGACAGCTTCTACATGATACAATGGTGCACCAGGCCTCTTCGTCACCCTGGCATGTCCACAGTTTGGCGACGTACAGTATCTTTCGTAAGAAACCTTAACACGGGAATGGTAGGTTCTTAAGAAGCCTGACCATTGTTCCCCAGCGCAAGACTCCTAAGATCAATTCAAAAAGCCCAGACTGAGCGCACAAGCAAGCAGATCGACACATAGATTGATTTACAACCCACAGGCCTAATCACTCCTTACGTAGCTCTCCTCTCCCTCTCACTGATCAAATAAACAGTTGCCCTCATATCTAGCAGCGGATCACTACTAGCCTTGACCCCCTCAACCCTCGGAATTGGATCAAAAATCTTCTGCTTCTGCTCCTTCGCATTCTCCTCCATCATGCTTCCTAGTTTCACTCCCCCAGCTCAACCAGCTTGAGGCTCTCGGGCCAATTTCTGATACAGTCGTTGATCGTATCAACTTCTTCGGCGATCTGGGCCATGATGTGAAAGATATGGGACCGGACTTCAGGCGCGTGGGTAGCTCGTCGTAGAGGAAGGAGCCGGATCTGTCTTTGAGCGCGGCTTCATCGAGGCTTTCTTCGCTGGCAGTGGGGGTGATGCGGTGCCGGAAGGAGGTGCCTTTTCCTTCCGCGTTGACCAGTTTGAAGGCATTCACACCGTAGTATGCCTCCTTGGCGAAACTAGCTGGAGTGGGCTCACAAAGGTCTGAGGTTCAGCCACGATCTTTGAGACTGTCACTTCCATGAGTCGTAATCATTCGACAATGCTCCGAGACTCGGCCGACAAGTTACGTGGTGGGTTCCTGATGGGGATTCCGTTCTCTATTTGAGGAAAATCGTACTTGTTGCTTAGAGCTGTTTAACACCTTGAGCGAACAGAGTCAAGGTCTTCGCAGAAACTTTTATTCTTGACAAACGGCGTTTCTCAATGCGGAGCTCAAAAACAACGACCATGATCTTGCGGCTAGGAGAAAGAAAAATAGAGACTGTGTCACTCCGTTGCGAGGATCGCATGTCGAGGATGGATCGACTAGGAACCACCAGGGCTATTACTTTTTTGTTGTTTAGAGTCATAGGACCTGTATTTCGAGCCAGATGGCGTGTTTTTGGGGTCACAAGAAACGGCGCTACTCTACCTTTTCTGCACGCGCTATAAGCATCTGGTAGACAAGTACAGACAGAAAAGGCTGTCGTAAGCGAACGGACTTCAATATGTTTAGTACCTAGCTTCGTGGGTATAGTACATGACTGAATTAGTGCGACGGTGCGAGAGCAGGTGGGTCTACTAAATTGCTTTCGTGGAAAAGCTCGGACATGCTTCAATTAACAGGCAAGTAGTAAGACTTAGTTGTAGGCCTGAGCCATCAATGGCTCCGTCAGGTAGGGACGGCTATACACACATCGTTCATAATCGCTAATAAATGTGCACCTTGAAGTCTTGTTCATGATAAGTTTTCTAAATCCGTACAAACCGAATTAATCGGATAGGACAACTATCCCTACTTCGGCTTTGCAAAATCTCTGGATCTAACATTAAGCCTCGAGATACGCTAGCATTTCGATAAGTCACTTTTTAATTTCTACTATCTCTAGCTCCGCGAGCGTTGGCTTTAAGAAGTTTGAATCGCTGAGAATATTATAGTTTAATGTCTATTCTACAACATTACTATAAATTACTTTCACTTAAAATCGGTTGTCCTGGATGTAGTTCGGTGTCCTAATAGAAAGGTACTTCTGGAAACGCCTCCACCAAGTCGAGTTTACTCATGCCAAGACTTCTAGACGCACCCTCTACTTTGTCCTTTTCCCTTTTTCGTTCGAAGCACTGCATTACTGGTCCAGCACTCCTGGGACACAATGTCGCTGTATTACGATGCAGCGCCACTTCTAGTCTCAAGCGGCGACTCCGAAAGCTCTCTAAAATCGAAGGTCTTCAACTCTAAAGACCTCAAGTCACAGCCCAAGCAGGTATACGCTTTGGTGACCGAGGCTGCGAGATGGAGTCCACTCCTCGTGGACGTCATTGAGAAGTCCCAGCTTCTACAACTGGAGCGTAAGGTATGTTGCTTTATGCATCTTCTCTGTGAAAATACTGACTGACGGAGTGCGTGTAAACAACCATGTAGCTCTCTCCCAACCTCGCCCTCCTCCTGGTGCATGACCTACTCCTTAATAAACGCGGCATCTCAGCCCCGGCGTCACATCCATTGAGGCTCTCTGTAGAGAAACACAAAGCACGCCTTGCAGCGGAGTTTACAAAAGCGAGACTGAAGAGAGGATATACATCAATCGATGCTTTACGAGCAAGCCTACAGGTCGATGGTGCAGACGCGAAGAATGGAGCCCACACAGCAAACGGAGCCACAGGCAGTGCACCGGCTAGACAATGGCCTCATCCAAGGTGGGTGCGCGTCAATACGCTCAAGACGAATCTCGATGAGCAATTGAAGACTACATTTGCCAGCCACAAGGCATTGAATTCTCTCGAGATATTGATAAGCAGTCCACGTTCACCCACAGAGAAGGTCCTGCACATCGATAAGCATATACCGAATCTCGTAGCATTACCCGCGGCTACAGAGCTATCAAAGACGGCTCCCTACCTCGATGGCCTCATCATCCTGCAAGATAAAGCTTCGTGCTTTCCCGCCTATCTACTTGACCCGAAAGCTGACGAAGGCGGTTGTCTAGATGCCTGTGCGGCACCAGGAAACAAGACTACGCATCTGGCAGCGATCGTGAACGACAGCGGCTCAAGCAAGCTAAAGCCAATCATCTACGCCTGCGAGAAGGATCAACTCCGAGCATTGACCCTGAAGCAGATGGTCCGTATTACAGGCGCTGGAGATTGTGTCACGATAAAGGCTGGACAGGACTTCCTGAGGGTCAATCCCGATAAGCCACCCTGGAACGAAGTCAGGGCTCTATTGCTCGATCCTAGCTGCTCGGGCAGTGGGATCATTGGACGCGATGAGGCTCTCCGGGTTGTCCTTCCTAGTAGGGACAACATCATCACTGTTCCTGCTAACGGCTCCAAGAAGCGAAAGAGGCGACCTCAAATCGATCCTACGCCAGTCCTCGGAGTAAAATCGAAGGATGTCCCCATGAGTGAAGACAAGGCATCAGATCAGCTCTCGGTGCGGCTCACGGCCCTATCTACATTCCAGCTCAAGCTATTGCTACATGCCTTCCAATTTCCTGGAGCTCGCAAAATCGCCTACTCTACATGCTCAATTTACGCGCAAGAGAATGAGCATGTCGTAATGAAGGCATTAGCCTCGTCGTTGGCCAAGGAGAAGGGCTGGCGCATCTTGTGGAGGACTGAACAGGTTTCTGGAATGAAGGCTTGGGAGATCAGAGGCGACGTCCAGGCGTGCAAAGCCGCCGATTCCGACAATGTCGAGGATGTTGACCATATCGGGGAGGCCTGTCTGCGGTGCGAAAAAGGCACGAACGAAGGTACGCAGGGGTTCTTCGTGGCTGCATTTGTACGCGATGATGACCGTAGGCCTGTGGAAAAGCTGGTAGACGAGGAATGGGAAGGCTTTAGCGATGCTGAATGTTCAGGCTAGGTCATCCTCGAGTAGTTCATCAGGTGAGGTTCCTGCCACTTTTCTCAGCGAGAAAATCGCGCCGGCACATTCTATGAAAGCTCGTCTTTTCTATCATGACATTCACAAAGCAACATGTCGTACCTGAAAACAAGGCTGAAAGTGATTCGCCTCGCTTAACCTTACCCATGTCGGTGATGTATTGCTCAACGAGGATTATGACGTGTGACGCAAACACACGACACTCCAAATCCTCCACTTCGAGCCAAAATTTGCATCACAATTCAACTGCCTTACTACATCTACAGTCAAATACGAAATTACGTTCTCAACGCAAATCACATAGCAAGTCTCACACCAGTCACAACCATGTCTGCCTCACGCAACGCCGATGCCTCTAGCAATCAGCCTGGCCAAATCGGCTCCCACATTGAGCGTGATGCGCCCATGACCACCAGCGGCGTAAGTTCCTCAACATAGCTTTCACACATCCATACCCTCAGCCACGCATCAACGCAGACACCGCTAACACCGACCACAGCACAAGCCCGGCGTCCTCGTAGGCAACGACGCCGCCCCCGAATTCCACGCCAAAACCCTTCCCCCCGGCAGCGCCCCCCCAGACCGCACCTTCGCTCCCAATCCCACTTCCGAAACCCCTGGTCAGGCCCTCAACGACGACTATGACCGCATGCATGGTAAAGAATCTACCAAGACTACCGCCTCATCCACTCTAGGCGGTGCGACCTCTGGTGATGTTCACACGGGCATGGGCAATCCGGGACAAGGACAGACGAGCCAGGAGAAGAGACACGAGAGGGATAACCCGGGAGGTCATGGAGGCGGTTTGGCGGGTGCGGGGGCTAGTGCGGCAAGTGGGAATCAGATGGCGGATGAGAGGACTCAGGAGAGCCAGAGGGCGGGGGAGAAGGAGGAGGGGAAATATGCGGGGACGAGGAGTGATAAGAGAGAGCCGCAGCCTGATGGGGAGATCTAGACTTGGGATTGAGTTGAATGATGAGGGCGAGGAGACTTAGAAGTAGGTGTTGATTGATAGAAGGCGAAGATGTTGCTAGCTCGATAAAGCTAGCAGGCAATATATCATGAGCCAGAGCTTTGCCAACGGGAATATCTGCTCTGCTTTTACTTGCCTTTCTGATTGTATGCTGACCAGCCGTGCCCTTCGAGGAGATACATAGCAATCATCAAGGAGCGCGTTTACGCATCCGTGATTATCCAATTGAACTGTAGCGTCAAGTGCCTAAATCATTCTATCAAGTACAAGGTTTCGGCTGCGGCCCGCAAGCATATAGGCCAATCTGACTACATGAAAGTAAACTATTTGTGTTTTTGGCATCTCGCTGAACGGTCAACTCTCAATAGTAATTTGTTTGCGTCGCGCTCGAAATCTGAGGTCCCAAGATATGCCGGTGCTTATCTCTCGACTTCTTTGAGAAATCTTCGCCCAGAACTATACCCGCCCCGAAAACTTCACTGAACTGTAGATCGATTGGACCTTCTAGCACCAAGAAATCTATATCCTCATGTACCATGTTCCCTTGCTGGCTATCTATGTGCCATCGCGGTCGCACGTACTTGGTGGACCTAAATTTAAAGAAGTTATTGTTGGAGGTATGTACGGGAGACTCGATTAATACAATCCGCTCCTTTTGCAGTGGATAGATCTCGAGAAGAAGCCTGTAGGTTAGGGATGGAGTGATGTAATTGTTCGCGCATGTCCTGTCTATGGTTGCTTCGATGCACTCGTACGATTGGCCCATGCCGGCCCACATGACTACTTGGACTCTGTGGTAGTCTTTGAAACCTATCACTTGTTGGGGATGTCGTTTTCGAAAGACGCGGCGGATAAGAGATCTCATGTTGCTCTGATAGACCTTCGAACTCACTATCTCTCGGTCGAAATGGAAGACTTGGTTAAGCACCGAGGAGCGCACTGTGGAGGTAGCCCAAGAGCTGCGGAAGGAATCCGAGTCTCTGAGGACGACCAAGGAGGAAGAATCATCTTTGACTTGATCTAAGATTTGCCGGCTTTGACTCGCCTCTAAAAGCTCTTTTTGTTCCGACAGCGACTGACTGCATATTTGTTAATGGCTCATCACCTTCTCCTCTAGCATTGCCAATGTGCTCACCAATTCAATGCGGTAAGTAGGAGATTCAGAGCTATACTCTGATGACTCAAATGGCTGATACACTCCTTCATACTGCCATCCTGCAACACCGATCTCGTCTTGCTCTCAAATGTCAGGCTATTGCTTTCGTCCCAATCAAGCTCCGAGAGATAGCCATCCATGACCGAGACAAGGATACTGCAGCTGTCTAAGGATGCTCCAAGATCGATGACTAGCTGATGATGTTGGATACTGTCCACTAGCGATGTTTCAATCCACTTTGCGATCTGACCCAAGGCAGCCTTCAACGTGCTCAACTGACCGAGAAGCGCGCCGACTGTCATATTGGCCGAAATCCATCGTTGTTGCAGTTTTCGTAAAGCGCTGATCGTCCGCGTGACAACGTCGAATATGCCGATGACTGAGGCTCCAAGCGCGATGGCCGATACTGGCTCCATGTTAAGACTAATGAAGCGTGTTCAGCGTGATAATGGAGATGACGGGAGGACGGCTGAGGTTAATTGCGCTAAGCCATAAGGCTACTCCAGCTGAAAACACACGAGTCCTATTGGCCGGGCGCTATGCCAACGGGTCGCCCCGCTTGTGCTGTGCGCGCCAGTGACTGATCGACGTGGATTTTGCGAGTCGAGCGTGCTAAGGTCAAGCTTGCTGAACTAGCTGACCATCAAATACTTACCCTTACACAGCTTACGAAGGGGGATCGGGACGTTTCTTCGCTCAGTTTGGAGAAATTGTGGCTCGGAATGTCAGAGCCAAAGAAAACGCCGATTTTGGTGGTGCTTTTTTCAAAGTACCGATCTTGCGGAAATACGGCATAGCTCAGCGTTGATAGGTTGCTCGGAAAGGTAGCCTACTATAAATTTATAGATAAGGACGCGTTCATCAGCTCGTTGGGGGAGTTCAAGACTGTAGAATCTATTGTTGTAGACCTAGAGGTATTAGAACTGAGAAAGATACTTCTAGGAGTGCTGGCGCCTTTAGACATTTCGTAGTTGGATCCAGATAATGACGATCTCGGTTAGGCCTAAGGCCCCCAATTTAATAGATATCTAACGGCAACTGTCTTGTGAATCATCTTCTTTGTTTCACTCACAAATGACTGTTCGACTTTCTGATGTTGGTCAAACTTGACATTGATTAGGGTCATTGACTTACTCAAAATATTGTGAGTATGTTAGCTCTTGTATGAAATCGAGCGTTGAGCGTTATTCCCTTCTGCTGGTTGAATTTATTTCCGTCGGCTTTTTGAAAATCCGTCTGCACAAAGCTGTTTGTTTCATTCGGCAATTACATGGTTTTTATCTGGGTGGTAGTCATTCTTGCACCTTTTTCGTAAGTTGTCTTTACCTAGAGTACGTGAAACGAAGCTTAAAATGGCACTCTAGAGCGTGATCATCATCGGCGTAGGTGTAAGCCAAGCCTTGACTTCGTCCTCCTAATTGAACAATACTGTCAGGCATCAGGCAATCTAGGCCCTTTCATACTCTCAGCCCTCAACTCCGACTCCAACTTCAGCATTTCCTTCATATCTCGGGGTCCTCCAAGGCGACGTTCGCTCCTCAATTCAAAGTTCATCGAGTCCCCAATGACTACCCTGTTACCGAGCTTATTGCGGCCTTCAAAGTGCAGGATGCTATTGTCAACATGGCCCCAATTACCGAAGTCGCACTGCACAAAAAGGTTATAGACGCAGCCTTTGAAGCGGGGGTGAAAAGGGTTGTTCTTTCTGAGTCTGGCACAAATGTCCCTGATTTGCGACCACAGAGCCGGTGCCTATATATCAGGGCAAGATTGACATTAGGGAGTATATGAAGACTAGAGAAGGACAAGGCCTGACATGGACGGGCCTGGTTGTGGGAGCTTTTTTTGATTGGTTTGCACCTTCAGTACCATTGGTGTAAAGCCACAATCTCTCTGGCAAGTCTCGCAGGGGTCTCGAAGATGGTTTCCTAGGCTTCAACCTCAAGACCAGAACAGCAACCATCTCCGATTCAGGCAGCACGCCCGCAAACTTCACACTGCTCTCTAGAGTCGGCAAAGCGACTACCGCTATCCTCATGAATCCAGTAGAGTCGGCAGATAGATATGTGTTCATCAACTCATCGCACGCTACGCAGAATGACGTTCTTGCTGCTCTCGAGAAAGCTACTGACCAGAAACTGGATGTCAAGAACACGACCTGCGGGGAGGAAAGTAGGTTGGCAGAGAGATGATGGAGAAAGGTGATTGGAGTGGGGTTGGGCCTGCGATTACGGGCGCTTCGTAATTGGAGGGAAGTATGATCTTGCGCAGGACAGGGTGCTTGATAATGAGCTGTTGGGACTTCCTGTGAACGAGGATTTGGAGGCGACGGTTGCGAAGATCGTGAAGAGCGAGAAGGTGTGAAGAAAGTAACGATGTCCCGCAACAGGTGAGGTAGGCAGAACTTCATATGGGAGCAGTCAGAACGTGCATACAGCAACATGTGCTTTTCCAAAATGGAAATTTTTATTTCCCAGGCCGTGGCCGGCAGCCTGTCAACCCATGCACATGAGTCTCCTTTGTCATCCACTAACCGTGACCCCATCAATACCCCCTTCCCCTCCCTCTCCCCCTGAATCCATCAGGCACCCTCTCCCCCCTTCTCCACTCCCCACTCGGCACCCCCTCCCCACCAATCCTATCCCCGTTAAACATGCCCCCACCCCTCGGGCCTCCTCTCCCCCTAAACCCACCCCCATACCCCCTCGGTGGCCCATCTCCATACCCTCCTCTTCCCCTCCCCGCTCCAACCGATGGCGGCGGCGCGACAGCCCCATCAGCCAGCGGCGGGAAAACCGCACACGAGATATAATCTCCAATCACGAACCTCGCATCCTGTAGGGTTTTATCCGGCTCTCCCTCTAGTATCCCAGCCATCACACCACTAGGCACCAATTTCTCCTCGTCTTCCGTAGGCAGCAACCCTCTTCCACCATCCTCGCTCCCAACCACCACATTCCCCAACTCTTTCGAGAGATACCGACCCGGCGCTGCTGGATGCTGATTATGCGTGTCTGGGTATATGAGGCGGTAGGCAAGACGTGTGCCTATTGCGGGTGAGGGGAGGAGTGAGGGGATTGCGGAGACGAGGAGGTGGGATAGTTCGCGGAGGGTGCAGGTTGGCCAGGTGTAGATTTGGAGGTGTGGGGGTAGGGGGGTTGAGGGGGTAGAGGGAAATTCGTTGAGGCTGAGGGAGGGTTAGCTGATGATAGAAAATGGATGGAGAGGGTAGATTTACCCGTGAAAGGAGCCGGTGCGGTAGAAGAGCTTGAGGTGGAAGGGTGTGGTTGTTTGGCGGTCGAGTTTGCCATTTTGGCCGGTTTGCATTGCCATTGTGGGTGCAGATACGATTTGCAGTGTAGAGAGTCAATTGAGCGTCACCTTCTGGCCATTGCAAGTATAATTACGCGCTTGGTAGTAATTACTCATCGTTGCTGGTAGACATTTTATATGGTATGAATTTATCTACACGTGTTGGAGAGCATACTTGGGAGAATGGGGCTTGGCAGAGAAGTCTAACTCCAACTCCATGCAAATCTGTGCCAGTCGAGTTGGCCAGAGAGCATCTCCTCGACGAGCTCCCTTGGACTTCGATGGCAGGTGAGGATTATAAGCCATTCGTAGGTCACAAGGGATTCCGCAAGCAGCTCGTAATTGCTCATATGCTTTCAGTAGTATATTGGTATTTGTCGACTAAGCCCGATCCTGACCAAAGCGTCCCTCTATGTACAAATGCGAGCAAACTGCGTGGTAAGCCCACTTCATCGAAGCCTGTTGTGCTCATGCAGATGGACGCCGCCTCCTCTAATACGCCGTTGAAATGCCTCAATGGTCCTTGAAACCTAGAATTCAACAATCGTGTCGCCTCGCTTCTTATTCCTCAAGTCGTATTTACCCTAGTCGTTGTCCCAATATTAGCTCATCATGGTATCGTGTGCCAGCCCCTCGTCATCACGGGCGTTTTCCTGGTCGCAGCAATATGCCAAAGGCGTCACACGACACTTGAGAGGAAATTGCTCACATCTGTAACGTATCCCACATATCCCACAGCTGATGGTATCGCAACGGCGTAGACGAATGTAATCCAGGCCGTTCGGGGCGTCCAGCGAAAGTACTTCCATCGGTTGGCGGACATGTCTAAATAGTTAAATTAGCAAGAAGTGAGGGGAGAATGCAAACTTCAGAGCAGAGATGACGGTGTAGACAGCGCCTATGAGGGAATTCCTTAGGTAGCTAGGCTTCAAGGAGAGCATACTGTTGTATTTGACCAGCGCCGGGTCCATGGCGAGCGCTGCAGAGAGGATACATGTTAGCCGATGCTTCGTCGCATTCAGGGAGCGCAAAAGGCGTACAATTATTGTGACCTGCCATCCTGGTGATGTTGGGAGGCGACAGTGGCGAGAAGATTTGACAACGTGTTAAGATGCGTTGACGGCCTTGGAGGGGAAGAGATCGTCGTTGTTGTTCGAGGGCCTTGCCAAGACTAAGGGGAAGAAATGCCGAGGTTTCACCGACAGAAGTGACCAAGCTCGGTAAGCCAAACTTTCCCTTATTCTCAGCTGCCAAATTTCAGTCGCAGCCTTCTCACTGGGAATGTCTAGATATCGCTATGAGCCCCTCAATGTGGATGCCGACGAGGCCAGGCTGTTGACTTTACTTCCTGGCCAGAAGTCGGAGCATGTCCGAGTGGAGATTGAGATTGTCTCATTGACAAAGGACACTGAGCTGCGTTATGAGGCACTTTCATACGTCTGGGGCTCAACAGATGATTCCAAACTTATCATGGTTGGCTCCACTGGTGATGTCACGCTCTCTGTCACTCAGAACCTTGCGACTGCTCTGCCTCACCTACGATACGCAAGGTACGTCTTTCGGAATCATACCTACCTCGTTGTTTCTGCATTCAGAAATTAGAACACTCTGGAAAGGACGTCGCGACGAGTCTTGCGTCTATCGGTCGCCCAGAAAATGTCTGGAGATTTGATGGATCTTTGAATATAGAAAGGCTGACTCCGAAGTGATGAAAGGGAACCACGCGTCCTCTGGATAGATGCACTTTGCATTGACCAGCAGAACAATAAAGAGCGGAGTCAGCAGGTCCAGCGGATGCGCGACATCTACTACATGGCAGACCGTGTCGTAGTCTGGTTAGGCCCAGGAACCGACGACAGTAAAAGAGCGTTGTTTACTTTACATTCACTGAGGTAAGATTTCCCGGTATTATTTGACCTATCTCGTACTGCCACAAAAATTGCGAGACAGCTGCCACTACAAAGGATAGTGATTATCTCTTTATTGCTCTCAAACTTAGCTATAATAACTCATTCTCCCAGGAGGCAAAACATTTACTCCGATATGCTGGAGCAGGTTCGTCTTTTCATAGTGACTCGTACCTGCTAATTGCCTTGGTTGGTCTTTCAGTATACCTTATCGTCCAGGCGAGCGTCTCGTTTCCTACGCTCTCTACTACTAGTCCTCAAACGCAAATGTCGATGCAAAAAAGATGCTGACCCTGCATTTTCATTGAGTAGCCTAGAGGTACACTATGACTGGGCGCAGGATACACTCATGCCTAAGCATGGGCGAACGAAGAAGCCTACCTCCGTGAATGCAATCATCCCCACTTCTGATGAAGCAACGTGGTATTCAATCCTACGTCTTCTACAGAGCTCCTGGTTTAAAAGGTTGTGGATTTGGCAGGAGATCACACTAGCAAAACCGAATGCCCTAGTACAATGTGGTGAAGAAGGCCTTTCCTGGGATGATTTCTGCACTGCAATTGGTTATTTGCACTGGTCTGATTTGCACTGGTCTGATTGCGAAGTACCCTCAGAGGTATGTAAATTTTGTATAAGATCTTATTTTAATTCGACCCTATCTGTCATGTTCATAGACAAACATCACCTGAGCTTTGATTATCTTGCTTGTCGACACCTTAATGCCCACGCACTTGCTATGGGTTTGTCTTTATAAAAAGCGGACATCTATAGCATCAATAATTAATTGTTGATCTCAAGGGTTACATCTCGTTATAAATCCCGCGTTTACTTTCCGAAGGAAAAGCTATAGCAGTCTAGTGGATTTTTACATATCCTTTGCTCCTAAATTCCATCTCGTAACCCAACATTGTTCGCAAAAAGGAAGGTCTAACCTTGGAAGCTTGTAGTGGGGATACTCGACATCCCTGGACACTGTCCTCGATACTGTTTACGACATTGCGTATACTTCAAGGAACACACTTTACCATGACTCTCATTACCTGATGCGTCATACCAAAAGAGGCCAATGTACAGATCCAAGAGACCGGGTCTATGCACTTCTGGGCATGCTACATCCAAGAGAGGCTGAGGCAATCAAGCCCGACTATTCGAAGAGCGTTCTTCAGACATATGAGGAGGTAGTCATGATTGGTATCGAGCATACAAGAACTCTGGATGTTCTAGGAGCGTGCAGTCTTCAAGAAAGTCAGATAAACTGGCCAAGTTGGGTACCACATTTTGATGTTGTGTCTAGCTGCTCTGATCTTCCCTGCAGTGTTGCAAGCGGAGTCTCGGCTGCGGAAGTGGATCTTGATCAAAGTGGCGTTCTGAGAGCGGTCGGCAAAAGGATAGACTCTGTAAAACGATGCATACGTCTTCCGTCTATTGGAGGCTCGGACTTCGAAGTTATCGAAGCAGTACGTGAAGTCGTTGCTGATCAAGATCTCAGCGAGTCGTCGCATACTGGGACCGGGTCGACATTTGATACTTGCTGCAGAGTACTCTACGTCAACTATGATGAATTTAGGAGGGAAGTTGTAGATAGCGCTGCGATTCCAAATTTCATGAGCCGCAAAGAGGCTCTAAGGCACCTACTACTGGAGTTCGATGCTAACTCTATGGGTCTCGAATTCCAACCCTGGATCTGGAATAGAACTCTCACAACTTCCACTCATGATCTAATCGGGCTGGCTCCCCAGGAAGTCCAAGTTGGTGATGAAATTTGCATAATGTTAGGCTGTGATATGCCAATACTCTTGAGACCTCTGAGAGGCGGAAAATATCAAGTTGTAGGCGAAGGCTTCTTCGAGGCACTGGCAGATGCTGAATGGCTCCTTGGTCCGCTGCCTGATAATTGGCAGAATAAAAGGAGGGTGGATCGACACGGACGTTCTTGGCAGGCGTTTCTCAACCCTCAGAGCCAGCAGCTTACAAAGGAGGATCCGAGACTAGGAGCTCTGCCGGTGGGGTGGAGAACCATTCCACATGACCAGGACGAATATGTCAACCTATACTACAACGTCCAAACAGGTCAAAGTACATTCGAAGATCCTCGCCTCACTTCGGAAGAGTTGAAAAAGCGAGGCATCGAGCTCGAAGAACTCAACCTGGTTTGACTTTTAGTTCTAAACATTCTACTAAAGAGCAATTCGGCTGCTAGGGCACAGAATCTTCCACCTCAAGCGGAGGCACTCGATGGGATAGCATTAACCCTCTTCGGTTGCAGAAGCAGGCACCTAAGAATTTGCCGCCGTGATGGATATCGAAGTGGGACAAGAAGTGTCTTTTCATGGCCTGGAAATCTTCTGTTAGAAATGACTGTTCGGTATTTATGAAGATCAATCACATATTTGAGAGGGAAGATGTAGTAGAAAGCAATGCGCAAGGTACTGGAATGGGGTGGTACAGGTAGTATTCGAATAACCCTCAATAAAGAGCGGGACTTACATGGGGTTCCTCTTCAAGGCTCATCGTGGAAAGCTGTGATTAGTTTGTTATAGACTGAAATTATGATGCGAATCAACCCAGGACACACGAAACACGCCAGAGCTCAGCAAGATAGATTTGCAACAGCGCCCGCGAGTGAAAGCTCCCATATCATCTGCTCTACCGCGCATAAATTTTACCATGGGCAGGCGACAATAGAAACCCATCGTTCGAGTGGATCGTTTGTCTCTCAGCGCGGCAGATTCATTTAATCATGGTCACAGTAGTCATCTCAAGAGATTCCTGCACAGAACGCGTCAGGTACCACCATCCCAGACCCATTCCGATTTACTAACCTACCAGCCATTAGGTATATGACTCTCAATCTCTCTACTACTATACCCATTCCCACCCCTAACATACTCTAAATACTCCGGCGCACCTGGACAATCCACATTATCAGCCACAACCACGCTCCCCTCCTTCAACAACTCCAACTCCTCAACCACCTTCAAATCTTCCACATAAAATTTCTCCCAATGATCAAGCAGCAAAAAATCCACACGCTCCAACTTTCCCTCCTCCTTCAGCCGCCTCATCTCAACCGCAGCCTCCCCAACAACAACATCAACCACCCCCTTCAACCCCGCCAACTCAACAAAACTACTACTAATAGCCGCACAATCGAATCCTTCTCAAAACTAAACACCCTACACTCACCCATCTCCTACGAACCCCTCCCATACAAATCTACAAGCGCACTACCTAGCATAAGCGCAGAATAGCCCACATACGCACCCACATCCAACACAATCTTCGGCCTCTGCTCAGCGATCCGCGGGGCTAAGATGGCGCGCTTGGCGGGGCCGAGCGTCATGAGGAAGTCCTGCGTGCGCCCGAATTCGTCGATGGCGGCTAGGATTGCGGAAGGGTTATTGCGGAGGGTGGAGAGGAATGAGTAGGTGTAGATAAAGGTTAGGAGGGCGAGTTCGCGGCCATCGAAGGACTGGTTGGAGGAGCGTTAGCGAGGGATGGGAGTAGAGATTTCGATGATGGGATGGGATTGGTTGGTAAGTACGTGTAAGGAAAATAATGTGCGATGGATTCCGTGCGAAAGAGGCGAGAAGAAGGCGAGCGAGCTTGGGGAACTCTTAGAAACGAAGAAAGGGGGGAAAGCGTGATTTCAGGGGTTTCTCTCCCTTTTAAAGTATTGTGGGCCGCGCTATCTGTCTCATTGCCCCTTGTCTCTTTTCCGACTTAGTCTAGCGCGAAGGGGAAGATTGTAAGCCAGTGGTCCCTGTCAAGCTGGCGGCTGATGGTCAAGCAAAATGGGTTCTTCACTTTTATTTCCAAGTGCTTTGTCCTATTCGGTCCTCCAAGAACTCACTGATGGCGCTCACCGCTTACTGTAGCACTATTTGCCTTTCACAGTGTCCATGGCATCTGCCATCGCCTAGATCAAGATCGATACGGCCGTAGACTCAGGATCCATCACGACATATGGTATCGTCCCCTTCGTCATCTTTTCACTGTTATCTTGCAAGCGTTTTATCAAGTCCCTTAGATCTGTTTAGAATTGCTCCGAGATTGCCTTCGTTGTCTCATTCTTTATACCGGCTATCTTGCGCACCAGATTCCAGAGTGACTTCGCGTACTTCGTCAGGCTACTCCCATCGGCCGTCTTGAAATTCAAAAGCCATGGCATATGAACATCAAGTAGTCAGTCGCGTTGACGGCCAACAGGGAGCGCACGAAGGAGTTGAGCCTCAGTGATCTAGATGCATTCCGCAAGCGAATCTGGGATAGGGGTGTAAAGGGCCGGTTGTTTGGCCGGGACGAAGACCTGATAGAAGTTTTGCAGGTAATTGACCGCTGCGTGCTGAGGCAATGCGATGTGAATGCACATGGTTACAGCATCCACAAGCTGATCTTTGGTTTCGATAGTAGGGAACGTAGGCATCTTTCCTGCGTTCTGGACTTCATGACTCTAAGACTTGACACGATTGTCAGCTGGTGTTTTGCCAAATATCTCTTCATCAGAGTGAAAATAGAGCATCGATTTCACGAATCTTCGAATCGTGGCCCACATGTGGTGCATGTCCTTGGTGTACGGGTAGTTCTTGAACTTTTCGGCCTCTAGCTCCTCAATGGGAGAGCCCCTCTTTGACAGAGGATATAGCAACCCGCGAAGTGGAAGTTGTTGAACGCATATTCGATGAGCTTGTATGGCTGGTCACCCTTTAGTCCGATGAGGTCGAAGACGATACTTGGACCCAGAATATCACGCGCCGCAGCGTTGGGCGGTAGCGTCCGGTACTAATGTGGCTCCAGCAGCTTGAAGACCGGATGATCAATTTCAAAGCATCGGTTTGCGGCGACAATGATTACTTCTTCCACAATGTGCGTATTCACTAAACATATAGTGATTCATGCCGAATCCAATCAGACACCTGAGTACATGTCTTAGCATACCGCCAGGGCCAGTCATTCTTCTCTTGCTCAAGAGGTTTGGCCTTTTCAGAAGCTCCAGGAGCAATGAGTGTCACGCGTTTGTTGAAGACGACGACAGAATTCTCCATGTCGCTCTTGTAGTCGAGGACAATTATATTAGGATGCATTTGACTGGCTGCGCCAATATGGAAGAGGCTGACGGTAGCACACGCAAAGTGTTGGTCGTCTGAAGAGCTCAATGTGTCTGAGGACTTGGCCTGTACAGCGTCGGGTAAATAGCTTCAGTCGTGCACATACAGGGAATTTGAATGAGCTGACGCAAGGAAAGCCTCTGCGTCGCCAGCAGCTGAATATCGAGCATGGGCTACATTCTTGATTACTGAAGCCAGGTCTTGGATGCCAGGCAGATGGTCTAAAAAGTGTCAGAATCAGCTCATGCGCTTTCAGGAAATGGGATGCGACACGGAAGCAAAGATGCCCCCGCGATTCACGTCTGGGGACTCGACCCAGGGTACCGGTGAAGTAAGCGTGACTCTAAGGAGATAACCCGTTGTGGGGTTTGTACCCATGAACTGCTGCTGGGCATATCTGGTATCAGACCACCAAATCGGTAGATCGCCAATTTCCTTGCCTTGCATGACGTCCGTCGCAGTCTTCCTTCGCCAAGTGTTCTCGTTGTTATTCTCAATGTCTTTCATGCTTGCACCACTGTCATTTCTGCCGTTCACGACAGCTTCAAAGATACTCCAGATCACCCTCAAGGCTCTGCCGAGAAAATCGGTTCATACGATATTCTTGAGCATGAACTTGACGTTGACGAGACCCGATATACTGAAGATTTGCATCTGATATGCATCGTATGGATCATTCGTTGGCATGGGTTTCAGATGTGGTCGATAAGTATCGTCAGACCAAACATACTTCTCGGCTCTGTCCTTAATAATTTGGAGAATCGTGGTATCGATCCCCGTTGCATCGAGATAGGAGACGTAGCTATAGCCTTTCGTCAGTATTCCAGATTCTTATCCTACGTTCCGAGGGAGCGATTGAGGTCTCGTTCAAGTCGAAATCACCAGAGCAGAAAGACAGCATTGTTACGGAGCCGCCGCCAGAGTAGTGGCGTTTTTGTGTCTTATTTGATCGAGATGCAAGCAGAAAGTTTGCTTGGTAAAGGGGTAGACGAATGAAGTAGGCGGTTCAAGGAGAAGGTACACATTCTATCAAGTACATACTAGAGCAACGCATTCGCAAGAGCCGAGTCTAAGAGAGTAAGAGCTGGTTATACACGAAATCATACTGTCTTCAGAGATGACGATTCAGAGGACGAGAGCCGAAAAGTTGACGACGTACCTGCGCTTAATGCGACCGTACATATCCGTCAGCGCGAATTGGATCCCGCCCCATATGCCTTCCTCTATCTGTCCCTCGGGCTCTTCGACCTCTGTCGGCGTATCCGGTGATGCTGAGTTGCTGACGACTTGGAAGAGATGCTTGCTGACCAGCTCTTGGGCGAACACTCCGCTGTCCGATGAGTAGAATAGGGCTTCCTCAATATTTTTGGGGACATCTGACAGTAATTAATCGAGCGTTAGAGTGTCATCCTTACTAAGTAGCAATAGCTAGGCGACGACGGTAGCCATCTTGATAGCAGATAGCGCTCACTCGGTTAATTGGAAAACATGAGATGCCTCAAGCAGACCTTTGACCACCCACGTAGACAATGTCGGGCAGACATCTCACACTTGATCTACCATTGTTCTAGACCATCCACTTGAGACCGCAAGCAATCTCTTGCCAGAACGGGAAGCGCACGCTCCGGATGCTACGGCAAAGTGACAAGACAGTGCAGACCGCATCACTAGAGCAGCGACTTACGCCAAGTTATTACGTTGTAGGCCTCTTCGGTATGTCTGTAACAATGGTCCTGGAGCAGGTGGAGCTGGGGCAAAGGGCCAGTCATAAAAACCATTCGACGCAATTCCCCTGAAGTCAGAGCATGGTGCCTGCTGCGGCATCACGGTCCCTGAGGTAAAGAGTAGTAACTCTGGCCATGAGAACGGAGATTATGAATCGGTATCGACCAGCCACTGGGTTCTGACATGAGATTTGCAAGGGATTGACCAACAGCAGAGCAAGATATTGCGTTTTCGAGTCAGATAATAGCCCCACTTAGTCTTGTGTAGCGCAGAGCCGGTCCGCTTTCCCTCAGCAACACTAGTCCTCCTAGATGTCTGCTCTGGAGTCCATCTAAAAGCTCTAGAATCTAAGTCATAATCTTTTCGATTGGTGCGATACCCGCTAGTCCGGGTAGAAATTCCATCTTTCAAGCCAAAGGTTTTAACATGCTTCCATCCTCCATTGAGCGTCTTCTGCTCAGGCTAGTCGGGTAGCGGCGTCAATGACATTGGTAAATATATGGTGAGTCTAAGGTATGCCCATGCTGGGCATGCACAAGCGCTGCTTCCAGCTGCTCGATAGACTCATCTTCTTCGCTCTCACGGGAAGTGGCTGGCTGAGGAATGAGGCTCCATCGGACTAGCTTCAATTGGCCTCCATGGTTCCTCATCGGTGGCCATTGCATAAAGTTCAAACACAACACGACTTGCTGTAAGCCCATGGCCAGCCAAACATATCGCCTAGCAAAGTCTGGAACAGATTGCGAGACAGAGCACAGATAAGTCTGTGGACACCGGGGTCGAGAGGATGATGCAGAGGGAGCAGGTCAATGTACGGACAACTTTACATGAGCCGGTTTCGGACCACACGAGTAACTTACCGCTCGCACAATTAGCAAATCGGCAAATTTGTGCATAGAAGTCTCGCGCAAACAAGGACGCTTTCGAATCTCAAAGTTCTGAAGCCCACATGTGGAGACCTTTAGCAAAGACAAATGCACGTGGCAGCGTTGCGTCGCACCTATCAGATGGAAGGGCCAGGCATTGGACGAAAATTGAAAAGAGAGGGCCGCTGACCTATTCTTCCCAATGTCTGGGGATGAATAAAAGAGGGAGAAGCTTGAAATTCTTTCATCTTGAGCAGAAACGAACAAGCAAGCACACCACAATGTGATGCAGACTGGTCTCTACAACCTTCCATCTCTTTTTTCGTCGTCTCTGTTAGTCGTACGGGAACAACCGAACAAGGAATAATCGAAGGAAGGTCGCTTGCTCGGCTTGGAGCCAAGAAAACTCGGGGCAGCTCTGAGCCTTTTGCCGACGGAGCCGACGTTCCTGATTCGTTCTTGCTCTAACGATGTCACCAACAATTCTCTCAACGTCAACAACTCTTCCTCTTCACGAGTAAGCGTTGGATATCAGCCTCAGCCCTACTATACTTGGCATATACCATAAGTAGCAGCAAACCTCCATAGATAAACAACCAAGTCGTTCCTCACATTCCAAAGGGTTATAAGCCCGGTTTAACGCACGGCGTTACTACCAGAGGCGACTTCCTTCGTATAGACACGTTAGTCTGTACGTCGTATTCAAGCACGAGCTACGGGGTCGACGTCCGCTGCGTCTAATTCTACCCCAAAGCAATACGCGACTTCGACGAGCGATTTCCACCGAAATAGGATACCTCCCTCCTACGATATCGACCACGACATCTTTTAGACAGAGCCAAAAGAGAAGGCCAGATACGAGTCATCGGAATTATCGGTATCCGATCGGCGCAGGAAACGAGGCCGGCCAGAGCGGGATAGTCATTACGGGGCCTGAAACCAAAGGGCTAGGAGGATAGAGGAGGATAGCGGGAGTACGCAGGCCAGCGTTAGGGGAGCCGAAGGATGGCCTAGATACCTATACGCAAAGAGTACCGGCCATACACCAAAGCCCTGCGGAGCACGTCAGGCACGTCAATATATCTATAGCACTCTTCCCGATTTCCCTACGAGCGAGGTTTCCGGGTTTAATGAGGCTTAAAAGCAGGATATACACAAATACGACACGGGATATGGATTCAGGGGGAGCTACACCAGCACATACGGTTTTTCGTCGATAGGGGAGCGTTGGATATCAGCCTCAGCCCTACTATACTTGGCATATACCATAAGTAGCAGCAAACCTCCATAGATAAACAACCAAGTCGTTCCTCACATTCCAAAGGTAAGCACAACTCTGGTACTCACAATGGCACCAGTCACGAGAGGCAAAGACCAGCCTACCATGAAAGTCGGACAAAAGGCCAAGGTTACGCTCTACTGGTAGGTTTTGCGCTGTACTTAACGTGTTGGTTGGTGTTAAAAATGTCCTTTCATTGTAATCAAGACCCATACATAATATGTATTTGCTGCGTTCTCGGGCGAAAAGAGCCTCTCGTAGCTTCTCGTATTAATTCGTTCTGATCAGATTGATATTTTCGTTTTCGCTACCAGGTTCACTCTCAATGACGCCGAGACCATGTATATCGCAATTCCTTATCTGGTATCTGTGTCATCGCAGAATTGTTGTCCGTTGGCACTCCTTTGCGAATTGTTTATGCTGCTGCTTTCGTATCTTTCTACTCGAGCAAATTCTGACATCTTCAAGGCTCGAGAAATCCCGCTCACAGCGCGTTCTCTGGCTTCTTGAGGAGTGCAAAATCGACTATGAGCTCAAAACGTTCAAGCGAATAAATATGCTCGCCCCCTCTGAGCTCAAAGAGATCCACCCATTGGGCAAGTCGCCCATTGTCATAGTCGAATCCGAGGCGAATTCAAAGCCATTAGTACTCGCCGAATCTGGACCCTTGATGGAGTATCTGATTGACCACTTCAGCCCGCACCTTGCGCCAGAGAGATACCAAAAAGGCAAAGACGGCGAAGTGGGCGGTGAGAGTGAGGGGTGGGTGCGGTATCGGTACTATATGCATTACGCCGAGGGAAGCCTTACGCCATTCCTTATCTTTAGTCTGCTGTTCAACGGCAAGTATAATCCTGAGCGTATGCTCAGCACCTCGCTGACGGGTGTTTGCAGCAATGAAAACGCAGTCTCCGTTCTTTCTCAAGCCCCTCGTTTCGCTGATGACTGGAGCAATCGAATCGAAATTTCTCAACCCAAACTTCAAGACGAACTGGGAATTTCTTGAAAGCCAGATCGCTTCTTCCCCCGACAACGGTCAATATCTATGTGGCTCCGAACTCACTGGTGCGGATATCATGATGAGTTTCCCACTTGGTGCGGCGAAGGGAAAGTGTGGTTTCACGCAAGATAAATACCCGAAACTGTGGGCTTATGTGGAGAGGCTGCAGAAGCTAGAAGGTTTCACGAAGGCAGTGCAGAAGATTATTGACGTAGAGGGGAGTTATGATCCTGAGTTGTAAGTTTGCGAAATGTTCTGACAGTTGGGACAACATGGTGCAGTAACGTGATAATGAGTGTATTGACTGTGATGTAAATTGGGAAGGGCTATTCATGTATCAAACTACACTCCCCGTCATTCATGTCTGAAATGGTTGTCGTGGGGCCTTTTCCAGGATGATCTTGGCCCATCTTTGGGGCTGACATGGGGCGAGATCTGTTTCATGGACCACGTGGCATTCTGTTACAGACTTTGGACAGACAGTTCCCTACGACACGAAACGATGAAGTCTGGATGTGAAACATCGCATGTGTCAGCGGACCTTAACTATCTCATCTACAAATGGGGCCGGAAAGTCGGAGAAGACGCCGCGCCAAGGTGACAAAAATCTGCGCCGACTTTACCTTCATCCAGAGTAGGGTGAGCGCCGCTCTACTCTCGCACGAGCCTGGTGATTATGGGTGATCTTGGGTGATTGCGTCCCGTAGTGTGGGTGAGCTGCCGCCAATCTGTATTTGATTACAGTATTATCTAAGATTAGGACGACAAGTCTGCCGTATTCGCAGCCGCCAACGACTGGGTATCGACCAGGATTACAGGAATCGATAAGTGACTCTTCCGAAGTCTTATGGTGGTTGATGCTTGGTTTGCGAAAGGATGTCATCTTGTTCGAGATCGAGCCTTGAAATCGCCAGGAAGAATTGACGAGCTCGGACACCGATGGTTCCTTATGAATGAAGTTGTTGAGGTATGTGCAAGTGTACTAGATATCAGGGTAAAAGGTACCATATTCGATTAGCCCGGCCCTCGTGGCCATATAGTCTCTACACAGAATCTTGTTGTCTTCGCCATTGGGACATCTTGAGAAGATGCTGTAAAGCGTCGTTCACTGGTTTGACTCTTCCCCCAGAATAGGTACAATGTTCTCACGACTCTACACCAGGATCAGATCCGATGCGGGTACGATAGATTAAGTAAAACTTGGCATGGCTTTTTCCTTTGAGCTTTCTTGTTGAAAACTTGTTCTGCAGAGGAAACGATGGGACTGTTATTGTGTTCTGTGTAATACTCAGCTCGTGATGAGAAGTACGTGTAGCTGATTTCGGCAAGTCCCGATGTCTGAGAAAGACAATTCGGGGAATACTCATATCTATCACGTTGCTCAGCCCTCAGCCTATTTCAGCTCAGCGCCACTTGATGCAACGATTCTGTAACATAATGAAACGAACCTAGCACTCACGACTCGTAGAAAACAAATCATTCCAAGAATACATCGCGACTGAGGCTATACTGTGCCGCAATTGGGAAGGATCTCTATCCTCTCCCGGCGTCTCCAGTCCTAGCGTCTAGGTCTTTTTACAAGTATTAGACCACGTCCGCCGTTAGTTGTAACCTATTAATACAAAAACTCCCTTAATGCAAAGCCTCCATCATGTCCCTACGCATGCGCGTCTCCAGACCCTACGCTATACCCGGTTCCTGTTGCACCGTCACCATCTTCTCACAACCTAATCCTGGACCGATTTCAAAGCTAAATCGTTAATCATCACCTTATTGGGCGTCAGTAAAACACGCATTATCACCGGCGATGGCCCCAATGAAGAAGCCCACGAAAGCAGCGCAACTTTCCTGGAGATTTCGAAGCAGATTTATAGTGGACCGATGCTACTAGAGGATGGGCACGTGTCCCAAGTCCACTTTCAATTCCCCGACGATCCTATACTTACCTATTATCACCCCGATGATATGGACTGGTTCCGCGATCGCGATACACCTAAACCGCAGTCCTTACCGCCATCAGGCGACTATGGGTCTGGCAACACTATCGTCTATAGCTTTGACGTCTGCCTAGTCGATGAAATTTCTGACAGCGAGATCAAAGCCAGCACAAAAGTCAACTTCACTCCAACACGAGAGCCCGAGGTGTCGCACCCACAGAGCGTTACGAGCGTCAAAGAAATTGAATTGCTCGCCAGTCCAGACAGTCCACTTGACACATCAAGTCTCAAGTTAGCCCTGGCTAGTCCTCAGTTCATCATCCAAGGTCAGACATTCCATCTCAAACTTTACTCTCTACACGAAGTACAGGCTGCCTACTTATCCTCTTTGCATCCACCAACTATCCTGCTCAAATCTGCCCTTACGCAGCTTCTCGTTAATACATCCATTCAAAGTGGCGACAACACCAGAGAGCACCGAATGGATAGGCACACTGTTGCAAACTTCTCCTCTACCGACTCAAACGCTGAAGCTCCGTATATCACCATGCAAGAGCTAGACCTAGGTGCTCTGTTTCAGAGCCTCAGTATCTCTTCGGCGTTCGCATCTTCCTTTGCATCCCCCAATATCCAGCGTACATACGATTTAGAAATCTTGCTAGTCGTCGAGTCTGGACGGAAGACGTATGATGTCGTATTTGAGCTGGGCGAGGTGACGTTGTTGGGAGCTGAGCTTGGGAGCGTGGGAAGAGAGAGAGAGGTGAGAGAGTCGTATGATCCTTCAGTTGATGGGACCACCGTATTCGTTGATAATGTTCCCCATAAAGGATTCTCAGGGTTGGATATCGAGTCATCCGACAATGAATGAAATGGACCACCGTTTCTCGACATCAGTGATTCTTCAGCACGGTGATTGTCAACCACTGACTCCCTCTACAGGCGGATTGAGGGCCTTGGGTTAGAAAGTGCCAACAAGAGATCATGTTTTGTGTCTCTCGCCTAGCTCTCTGACCATCATCTATTCTTAAGATATTAGCTACGATGCATGGCCTGGCGCTACTCAACGCCATTGAGGAGGGGATGCATTATGGATAGCGGCAAGCGCCCTTCAAACCCCTCGTACAGACTGACTACGCCTGTCTCGCCCACGGCACCGACGTACCGTTCTGTCTACCTCCAGGCTCCTATCACAAACTGAGCGGACTCGGCTTCGAAATCAAGGATGTCGATACCCTTACATTACCGGGCGGTAGAGCGTGGAGTCTAAGCACGCACTGGAAGGAGATGATGGAGCCGCATGAGCGGGGCCCACAGAAGTATACGGATCGGATATACAAGGATAATCAGGATCCGACAAAGAAATCGGCAGAATTGATAAGTTATCAAGATGGCATGAAAGCTATCGACATAAATCGCGACGGCGAGGCCAATTTTACTTTAATCACGCCTGGGGATGGGCCCGACCCGGTTTGCTGCCTATTTTCGGAGGTGAAATTTGGCGGGAATGTATGATGTGCGGGTGTTGGGGGAGGCGATACGCTGCCGCAGTGGAAAGACCAGGCGTAGAGTGTAAGTTATTATAATGAGGCCAAGTGTGGTTGTATGCGAAGGAGTATGGAGATGCTGGGGGGCGTTGGTGAAGGGTAATGTGGAGGATTTGAAAGATGAGCCGTATGGGAAGGATAAGGGGACTTTTTCGAAGAATGTGAAGGCGTTGTGGGTGTCGAAGGGATGAGAGCTATGTCTCTATATATCATAACTGTAGCTGTTTGTATACTTCTAAAACGGTGACTTCCTTTATTATTTGACTTATCTGATTAGTAATAGATAAGGATGCCCTGCAGGATGATAGAACTGGGTACTGTGAATATTGTTATCGTTATTCGATCGAAAGTTGTACATTCTGACGCCAATATGGTCAGAATGGAAATAACTCTAGTAGGCTGCTAGGACTCTGGGTGTCTTTAAGTATTGCCAGGACGATTAATATATAACCGGGCTTTTCATATCCTAGGTATGATAGCTGCGCCGTGATTAGAGAGTGAGAGGGTGAGGGTAGAGTATATCTACTATCGCACATTGTCTCGAGCAAGCATGCACTGGCTAGGAATCAAAGCCAAACACACTAACTCAGCACATAGTCTTTCATGTTGACTAAATATAACGGCCACCCACAAATCGTCAGTCTACTTCGTAGAACCCTATGGATACCGTAGCAATGAGGATTTGGGATGAAGAGTCAAGTGCTCTCAGGTGAATTAGACGGGGTGGACGGGCGCCTGCCCACCCAGCGCACTCTCTAAAGCGGCATTGCCCGGGCTAGCCTCGAGAAAGTTTTTGTCGCCTTCACAGAGCCAAGACTTTCCTCCACCACTACACCCCGACGCTTCTTGTCGACATGTGGCATCCCAGCGGCCCATGTCTTGGGCAGCGAGATCAAGTAGGCCAGACTGAGAGAACGCCAACAACTATGCCATAGCCAGCCCAGTTTAATCTCACCTCCGACCTGTCCAGCCGAGCCAGTTACCTACTCTAGGATCTCAGATTCGACAGTGATAGATAAATAATATAATCCTATGCCTGGTATCCCGGAGCCCCTGTATTATTGAGCTTACGTTCCCCTACCTTGTCCCTGTCAAACGAGTACGACAATGGGCCTCCGTGACTATTGATAGGCTGACTGTCATCCTTATTACGCTGCTTACCCCCCTGATACCTTCGTCACTACTCATCAGCCGGACCTGTTGCCCCGTCCACCTGTAGCTACTAGGCTATTCGAACGTCGTCAGAGCTGAATATCAACTGGGGACTGTGCAGGCTTCAACTCCAAGCAAGAGAAAGATCGGGAAGCAGGCTGATCATGCCATTACCAAACGATGTTCGCAGTGAATAACAGTGCGCCAGATCTAGGGATGGGAGATGATACACAGGGGGGCTCTCTCGTCTCAAGTATATCGGGGCCTCCTCGATCCGACTTCGAGAACTCTGCTGCGGACTCATTGACACCTAGAGAGGCCTCATATACCTCATCAGTGACGAACGGGAAATGGCCTATCAAGACACCTGGGGTGCTACGGACAGGCGATGCTGCATTGATGCGTAATGGCAGCCTACGCTTCCGGCGGAGAGGCCGTTTACAATACAGATCGGAAGGAGGTTGTTCAGGCTGTCGGGCGCCTCGATCATGTCGGATGGTAAGCAGGAACTCGGAAAATACGATGAGATGATAGTGCTGAAATCCCTAGAGCGCCCTCCTACTTCTCCACCTACTTCGAGGAACAGATGCGGCTTGAAGAGCAAGGCAATGGAAATATGAAGACGCTGTTCATCGACCGGGACCCGGAAACCTTTGCGGACATCTGCCGGCATCTACAAGGTATAGCTACTAAGCAATGGATTCATTGTCGTTGCTTATAATCCTCCAACAGGATATTGGGTCCTCGCTCGAGATAACGCCCACTATGTCAAGCTCTACGCCGACGCACAATTCTACAGCCTCCCACGCTTCATCTCCCAGCTCTTCGACTCCGAAATATTCGTCTCAATAGGCGGTCAACAATTTTAGATACCGCGCGATACCTTCTCCGGCTCTTGCAACTCCTCAAATATCTTCTCCCTAGGCTTCGCTGGCTTCCTCTCCTCCCGCGACGACGCCTTCCCGGGTCTCGAAAGTAGAGGCCTCATGCGCCCACCCGCAGTGCAACCCCAAAGCGTCCCGAGCCGCTCACCTAAAATCTTCTCCAACATCATACACCTATCACGCGGGTACCCTTTGAAGATACAAGATGCCGACCACCGTGCCGAACTCCTCAGCGACTGCAAATACTACGGCCTCAAAGGCCTCATGCACAAGATCTTCGTCCATTCCATCTCCTATAATGCCGAACGCGACACGTCCGAAATCATCATGCGTTTAGAAGACCTCCACAAGTCGGGAATCTCCTTCGCCGGCGACGCTTCACCTTCCGACCAATCCCCTCTGGGTGGCTGGGTCAACTACTCCCGTCCCTTCGTAGACGAAACCTCCTACGAAGCCATTGTCGAAATAGGCAACCAAGAAACGAAGATAGATTTCCGTAGCATGCGCGCCGATTTTTACGGCGACACCAAAGCCCGCATTTCCTCCCTCTTCCAAGTCGTAGCTGACAAGATGAATCTCCCCTCAAACCTCCCACTCGGCCTCATGATGTCTTCGGGCGGCGCCTCAGCCGCACCAGCAAGCCCAGCTAATACACCTTTGAGCGAAGATAGAGTCAAGTTTCGAATCGGTCCAGACTGCCACATCATCCTCGACGGCGAAAATCACACAATGGACGATCCTATGTATGACCACCAACAAACTCTCGACCTGTCCCCTTCCCCCACAAACTCGAATCTCCAAACACCCACCTTACAGTACGCATGGCCAAACCAGCCGAATCGCCCTTCAAGTACTCGGCCACCGCCGACCAAAAAGCGGAAGCGAAGAGGCAGCTTAGATGAGTTTGGCGAGTGGATTGTCAAAAAGGGACAGTGGCGGATGCGCGTTCAGCCTAGAATAGAATTGAGCCCGATGACTAGGCCGGGGCAGGAAGCTGGCGGGATGGAGATTGTGCTTGTGGCGGTCAAGTTGGATGCCGTGAGTGGGCAGAGGGGGAGGAATATGGGGAGGGCGTTTCTTAGCTGATTCTAGATGAGAATCGTCAATTGAGCTATCGGGGAGTGCGGTTCGTTGAGGTTGCTCACGAACGAGTGGAAGTTGTTCATGGGACGGCAAAGCAGCTTCGGCCTTGCGCTGTTCTAGCAGCAGTTTTATGCTGGCTGGCAAGAAATCTCGGATTGGGGAAGTGGGACTCAACCTCGATCTTTATGTGAAAATTGGATGAGAGCGATGAACTGTGGGGTTTGAATATACGCGTTTGGAGCCACGATGACAGCATTTGAGCGTATTTCGGAGTTCTCAGCGTGGCGTTTGATGAGGAGCAAGATCTTGGATGGACATGGAAGATACTCTTGGGTGGCTATTCGATTTACTTGGAAGTTCTCAACGAGGCACACGAATAGCCTAGATGAAGAGCTCTTGAGGAAGAGTATTGTCTATATCATCGGCAGTATCCGGTCGAGTGATACTGCTCAAGGTTAACAATTGAGTCTTACCTTTTTTGATCGGTATGTTGCCATTATAATGGCAAAATCACTCCACCACTCAGATACTTGTTTTACCGGACATTTGGGCTGACGAAAGCTCCTCTCGCAATACCTCTACATGTATAGCATGCTCAGAGCAGAATGATCAATCCCGGTCTGGCACAGGTGACGAGAAGCAATGAAACGAGGAAAGAATTGGGAGGTTGATAGAGTTGGCTGACTAGGTATTATTCATTAGTAGTTTGACGTCCCCCAACAAGGCGAGTATGGCAGCTTGCCCACTCCCCTTACCCAGCTGACAGCCTAAGAGCAACGGCATCTCTGTACCGTCTGGAGATGGAAGTGTGTGGCTGTGACGAGAGGAGTGTCGTCGAACAATGTCCATCAAATCGCACAAATTACCCTCTTGATGGAACAAAGGTAGCAGGATTTAATTCCCTCGGGATTGCTGAAGGGCTCAAACACCATCACAACAAGGCTGAAGAATCATCGGGGCATACCAATACGCAGAATCGACGCTCATCATCCCGGGCCACTACAATCGAAGCCATCCCAATTCCTCAAATAGTAGCTCTCGACACAACACTCCCGCGCTCCTCCCCTGGACCTTGTCTCGGAGGAGTACCTGTGCCGATATTAGCTGCCGCCGAATATCACTAAGATACTGCAGGGCCAAGGTACCTGGAGGCGTGGCAGGCTTCACTTCCCTAAGTCTGAAGAAAGCCCATATGGCTAATACGGCTGGCGGTAGACTGATGAGAATTCCGGCGAGGGAGATGGCTGCTTCTGTCGATAGGGCCATAGGGTTGGATGGAAGAGCTTTTGGGGTTCGGTGAGCGAGGGCAGTGGATTATGAGAATTGAATGGTGAGGCGGATGGGATGGTGAGAGTCGGAGGAGGGTGTTGTCAAGGTGTCAAGGACTGCTGATGGTGATGCCAAGGGGAGGGAAGTGAGGTATGAAAGCTGAAAGCTCAGATAGAAGGAATTGTGACAGTCTGAGGATGTCCTTTCAAATGCTGCTGATTGGGATGCCTAAGATGCACAAGAATACAGACAGAAGAGAAGGGGGACAGTGCATCGAGCCTACTTATACTCATGCCTGGGTCGATAGAAAATAAGGGTGCGAATTTTGGATAGTGCGAATTCTGGGAAATGTTCAGGGGGGAGCGCGGATTCGCGACTTTTAGTGTCACCCTGTTGCGCGGCAGGAGGTCGATGGTAGGCCAACAACCAACAAGGTGGGTCGAAACCTTTTGCTTGCCAGAATGTGCGCTCCCAAAAACGACGTTGGTCGTAGATCGAGTCCGCAACCCTGATGCATTCGCGAATTCTGGCAACGCTGTGTCCGGCCGCTGTGCAGGCCAGCTCAGCCCACGCACTAGTCATGCACGAATTCTGGCCTGCCCAATGAGCGACACACCTTAGCGGCTGGCTGGTCAGGCGAAGTGAGCTGCGGTTGGCTGTGATCATGATAGGTAAGTAACCCCTCTTCTAGACCGATGACGATCCAGTGCAGGGACCATCTCCCACATCAGAGACCTTTGCCAGAATTCGCGCCAAGGCTTTGTCGAATGTTGGCACCTTGCGCATAAATACTATGTATCTCGACCAAGGCTACTTCAGATTATTTTCCATCAAACTTTTCTTGCATTTCTTCATTGAAGGTCTCCGAATTTCGTCTTGTCTCCGGCTTCTTACTCTTCATTGTGATTCAGATATTTGTGCCCTTCCCATGTTTTTGCTTCGAAATCTTTTGCGCAACACTGTTTCAATTACCCATCCCCAACCAAAAGCCTTCTAGATAGTATATCACGGTCAGTTGGCCTTCCTACAATATGGCTGGAGCACGCAGGATATCCGAAGCAGAATGGAACATGCACAAAACCCGGTTGCATTCGTTGTACATAACAGAGAACAAGTAAGAAATTTTTGCGCAGTCTTTGAAGTCTCGAGACATGATTTTGGAGTGATATCACGGGTTCTTACCTCAAGGATACCTCTCAAGACATGTCTTGCTACTCAGATTTCCTGTCTTATAGGATGATGCTGACTCCGACATGCAGGACATTGGCGCAAGTGGTTGAGCGCGCAGCAAGTGACTTTGGATTTCATGCCAGGTTCGTCCCTATTAACCCATATGGACCTTCGCTCTGACCATTGCATTAGTAAGGCCCAATACATACGACAATTCGAAAAATGGGCATTCAAGAAGAACTCGTCTAAGGACCAGTGGGAAGGGATCGCTGTGGAAGTTCGCAAGCGAAAATATCACGGCAAAGACAGCGAGATTTTTGTCAAGAACAAACGGATCCCTGACAAGAAATTGCGCAAAGAGATCTCAAGATATGCTCCGGCCGACAGGCATGAAGATTCGGGTAAGAAGCCGTGATTGCCGCAGATTGATCCAAAGCTGACATATTTGAAGTTCCAACCTTCGAGGCTAGCGATGGTATCGTTGTTCGGACGCCCAAAGAAGAAACTGTGCCATTCGTGGTGATAGATGACCTGCACATTCCTTGGTTCGAATTCCAGACCCTGATCGAGCCTTTCTGTACGCAAATAGTCTCTCCGGCCTTGAATTTTTGGGCGCTAATATGAGATAGTCGATTCTCTTCGAAAAAGGCAACTGATGGGCACAGAGCCCTATTCTTCGCAGCATTCAGACCGTTCAGACCGGAACCTTGCAGTAGATGAGTGCTACGTTCCCAGCCAGTGGGCTGGTGCTGAACCTGTGGATCCCCTGTATGCTCAGTGGAACAACAATTCTACACTGGATCTCACCTCATTTATGGATCTTAGCCAGGCGACTAACCTGATGGAAGATGGATCTGATGTTGAGGTACTTTCGTTACTTGCAGAATGCGTAGGGGCTTCAGCGGGTCCGAGCAATTTAGAGTACCCAGATCAGATTTCGTCTCGCTTGGATGATCTCGCAATCGAAATGCAAAATGGCCAACTCGAAGAGAACGTTGTGAAGCTTAAAGGACCGTCTAGAATGGAGTCCGTTTTTCGACTCATTCGCTACTTTGTGTATTTTTCCTCGAATAACCTGCTTTCGAACTCGAAAACAGACGAGATCGTTGAGTGGATGACCAAAACAGGTAGTCCGAGGGTACTGGATCTCTTGTTGGACCTGAAAATATCGAGCACAGAGATCTTCGGTTCGAATCTGCTCGTGTGTGCAGCGAGATTGGGAGAGCTTGATATCGTTCGTCGCCTCATGGCGAAGGGGGTTGATGTCAACGCTCTCGCCGGAGAATACTCTCGGAGAACACCACTAGAAGCAGCCGTCGTATATCATCACTTTCCTATCGTAGAGTTGCTTCTGAATGCTGGTGCCGATCCAAATCACCAAATTGGATCTTACATTTCGATACTCCACGATGCTATACGCGGGCCGAACAATATTGAGACTGTACGAATGCTAATCGACAAGGGCGCGGATCTCGATAGTTTATGCGACAGAGACACTCTCCTAGTCTCTGCAGTGGAATTGCAGGATCATGCCATGGTCCAAACCTTATTGGAAGCCGGAGCGCGTGTCGACGAGGTGTGCATATCCAGAGGAACTGCACTCCAAGCTTGCGCGGGGAAGGGAAATATTGAAATTGCTCGAACGTTGATCGATGCTGGCGCAAACATCGATGCGCCAGCAGGCGACGCATTCGAAGAAGCCCTCCAGATTTCAGAAGACGAGGGGATATTCGGTCATCTTACTACACCAATACAAGTGGCTGCACAGGCCAATAACACCGATTTAGTCCAGATTCTATTATTTGAAGGTGCAGACGTCAATGCTTGCCCTTGGGAAGAATATATAGACCAGATACTCTATGAGTACGACGGCGATCCAACCTGCTCCGAGGAATATCCCACAGCGCTGCAAGCGGCGGTATCTCACAGCAATCATGTCTTAGTTCAAGCCTTGCTAGGGGCGAACGCTATTGTTGACGCCCGAGGATGTGGTTCAACACCACTTCAGATGGCAGCAGCCATAGCCGACTCCGCGATAGTGAAGATCTTACAGAAGCATGGCGCTGATATCAATGCTCCTGCTAGAGATGAGTACGGGAGAACGGCTCTCCAAGCGGCAGCAAGCACAGGCGACCGCGAATTAGTGCAGCAATTGTTGGGGGCTGGTACAGAAATCAATGCTGTTCCCAGTCGTATCGGAGGCCGGACCGCAGTCCAGGCTGCTGCAGAGAATGGGCATGCTGAGCTGGTGGAAACGTTGATTGAGGCAGGGGCTAACCTCAACGCCGACGCAGGTCCGGAGAATGGAAGGACATGCCTCCAAGGTGCCGCAGAGGGTTGTCATGCCGAGCTAGTCTTTCTACTTCTGATTAGAGGTGCCGACGTTAATAGCCCCGCGGCAACCGAATTGGGTGGGTTGACGGCTCTTCAAGCAGCCTTGACACTGTTCCACCCCAAAGCCAGAGCAAACCCGTTTTGTACAAAGGACAGCGAACCCCCCAGGAATGGGATTCTTCAGGCTCTCCTTGATGCTGGCGCAGATATTAACACTCCGCCCTCACCACGGAGAGGTATATCAACTGCTGCAGCTGCTGTTAAAAGTGGAAGCTTGGAGTTGACCCGCGCCTTGCTCCTAAGAGGACTTGACATTAGTCAGAGAGAGATTGATATAAACAGTGCTCTAGATGGCAAGACCGCGCTTGGCGAAGCGGTCGTCCAGGGATCCGAGAAGCTAGTCTGTCTGTTGGTCGAAGCAGGAGCAAATCTCAATGCATGGTATGGTATTGGTGAATATCCTCACCACGCTACCACGGCATTAGGAGTGGCTGCCTTAATGGGAAACATGCCGATCACTAGGATACTGTTAGCCAATGGTGCCGATCCCAATGCATGCGTTGTCCCGCAAAAGAAGTTGAAAACTGCCCTGGAGGAAGCTTTGACACCACTGCAGATCAACATCTATATCGTCATCGCTTTGATAGATGCTGGTGCCGATGTCAATAAAATAAATTACCTGAACCAAGGCCACCTGGTTGTCTCCTTCGTCCCACTTGTACATGCGGCAACAAGAGGAAACCTGGAAATTGTTCAGCTATTACTGAAAGCAGGAGCCAGTATCGACTTAAGGTCTAAAGATGGGGAGAAAGATGGGGAGACTGCGCTCCAGGCGGCGATCCAAACCCGCAAATTTGACCTCGTCCAAACCCTGATCGATGCAGGAGCGAATATCAATGCCCCAGCCGGGAATGCCCCAGCTAGGTCGTGGCAACCTAGGACCGCACTTCAGAGAGCCGCAGAACAAAGTGATCTCCAGATTGTGGAACTTCTCTTATCCCATGGCGCAGATGTGAACGCACCAGCTGGACACCCCTACGGCATTACAGCCTTACAGGGTGCAATGCTGAAGGGAAATCTCAAGATTGTTCTGATGCTGCTCAAAGCTGGAGCACGAATTAATGCCCCAGGGGCGATCGGGGGCGGACGAACTGCTCTGGAAGCTGCTGCAGAGCACGGTCGCTTGGATATAGTTCATCTGCTGCTCCAGAACGATGACGAGCCTGAAGCCATCGAGCATCGCTGCAAGCTGGCGGCTGAATTTGCGGCGGACAATGGTCATCAGGTCATCGCGAGGATTTTGAGAAAGCATAGGGCTGTCCAGGGCTATTCAGGCTGAGTTGGAATGGCCACGTAACATCCTGGAGTGGCAGTTTCTAGACATTACGGAAGCATATAGATGTATTTCGTTTTTCACTGAGGGGTAAACAGCGCCCATTTGACATCATGTCCATGCTTTCCAGTCCGTCTACCAAATTGTTGAGTGATCTGACAGCACGAGCCTAGGCTTTATTTTCCACCCCAGAATGCCGGACGGTCAAAGGCCCGATGTCTTTCAAGCTTGTGGGTTTGGCATCTCGGGTATCCCAGGCGGTGGTCCATGAGCAGCCATCATCTCTTCGAAAGCCTTCACGAATTCTATCGGAGCGTTTTTCTGGAAGAAAAGCTCCAGGTTTCGCCACGTCTCTTCCATCTTCTCGTGACTTCTTTCCATCATAACCGTCTCGTGCTCCTCGATAGCCGCCGCAAGATCACCACCTTTATTCCCTTTGATTATGGCTTTGCTCAAGTCTAGTCCATCGAGCATAGCTAGGTTGACGCCCTCGCCTGCAAAGGGTGTCATCAGGTGTGCTGCATCCCCCAGCATCGTAAGGCCGGGTTTTGAGGTCCAAGTGAAGTCAGTAGGGAGCTGGTAGAGTACGCGGGGCGCGATATCAGCGTCTGAGTGCCGTATCAAATCCTTCAACGAGTCGTCCCAATCCGCATATTCCTTCAGGAGAAACTCCTTCGCCTTCTCTGCATCGGTCCAATCGACGCCCACATCTTTTAGCCATGTCTCAGCAGCTTGGAGCATCGCATAGGTGCGAATGCTGCCGTCGCCGTTGCGCTGCGCGATCAAGCCCTTGTAGTCGGAGAAAGCGAAATAGGTTCCTTGGCCAACCATCTTGGAGATGTGGGGAAATTTGGTGTCGACGTTACGGATTCGGCAGTCGAGGCATGATATAGTGCTATATTGTGGCTTTGTGGATGAGAGAAGAGGACGAACCTTCGACCACGCGCCGTCTGCGCCCACGACGAGGTCGAAGGTATATGTCTTAGGGCCGCTGGCAGTCTCAATATGTATCTCGTGCTTCCCTTCCTCAGTGGATGTGATGGATCGGACCTTACTGCCCCACGAGATGGCATTCTCAGGTAGCGAATCAAGCAGTATCCCACGTAATTGTATCAGGTCTACCTCTGGCCTGTTGTGCCCTTCCGTATCCACCTCTTCCCAATGTAAGTATCCCGTCTTATCAGCAACACGCATGTCTTCACCCTCCGAGCGCGCTATTTTGCGAAATTTGTCGATGAGCTGGGCTTCTGTAAGGGCAAGTTGGCCGCTTTCTTCGTGTAGGTCGAGGGATCCGCCTTGTTCCCTGGAATACGGATGGGGCTCGCCTTCGTAGAGGGTTAATGGGATGGAGGAGAGGTGGAGGAGGCGCGCGAGGAGGAGACCGCCTGGGCCGGCGCCAATGATGGCGATTGTGGGCTTGGTGATGGTCATGGCGTGCGATTTGTAGTTATGGCTTCTAGGTGCGAAATGCGTATAGGTGAGGGTTGCTCGAGTGGGAGTGGAAGGGTCAAACTTCAATGCTCTAGATGAGTCCAGGGAATGTATGCAGTTAGTTGGTAAACGAGCTGAAATAGATTACCTTTATATGTATGTTCCCTAAGCCCCACGGCTCGGTAGCGGACTCTTTGTTATTCTCCGCCCCACCAATACGTCCAATTGGACAATGAACGTGCATCAATGCCGATTGTTAGAAAAAGAGCTGCAGCCCGAGACCTGAAAGCCCACGCTCTCGCCCCAGTTCCTGAGGCTTGTCCCCATCTAGGCCACATGAGGAAGTCTGCTTGGGGTAAAACATTTTCATTCAATTGCATCTATTCTGCGATTTGAGGCATCCGCATCGGTAATAGATGGCCCGAGAGCCACCTAACCGACTATGGTTGGTTACATCAAAGAGACCAATCCATGAAACCACTTTCGTTCTTGGTGAGTAGGATCGAAGAAGCAGCTACCGCAGCGCGACTTAGCGGTGCCAAGCCGGCCTCCGGACTTTTGCCTATTTTCCGGCCAAGCAGCAACAATACTCGCCCTGTCCACCAACATTATGACACAGACCTTTCATGTCAGCTCTGAAGAGGGTATCAATAGTATAGTCTTGTATACGCCACACGGACGATTGTACTCTCGTGATCGAAGACCATATTGAAGGTCCGAAGTCAAGGTTGATGGAATACGTTGTTTTATGCTGCGAGTGGGCACCAAAACGACGAAAAGATTACTATAATTCGATCCACTGGTGGTATCTACAACAGGTATCTGACCGATTTCAGTAAATCCTGTCAGACAGAGAAAAGAGAATTGTGGAAGGCTTTCAATACTGCGGTGGATACTTGCTCATAACGCGGTCAAATGTTATTATCATGTTACCTCCCCTTCTTCGCAATTTTTACACTTCTCGCCGCAGCTGGTTCATACACAATCCGTTCCACCGGAGGAACCAGAGGTAGCTCTTTAGCTATGTCTAAGTGAATCCCCTTTCTCTACCAGCCAACTCTTGTGCGAGGGCTCTGCTGGGAGTTCCCTCCCATGCAGATCGGCTTTCTCCTTCCCAACTAGTTTCTGGGGCTCAATCACAACGGGCTCGCTATCGCTCTCGTAGAAACGGCCCAACTGCACCCTCGATTCCGTATACAGTGGGATTCTGGTCGATCATATTGGCGGTCTCTATAGTACTGCGCTCTTCATCACTACGGCTGTGATGTTTCCCGTCACTGTGGAGGTGATGATGGAAAACCACAGTTGAATGAATGAGGCTACAAAGGAACGCAAGATTGTCGGAGTCAGTAAATTCTTTCTCGTTTTTTGAATCTAAGAGGGTTCAAGCACATCTCCCTCGATGTAACATTTAACAGTAGGATCGGACAGGTGGAGTTTGGAGGGAAACAGAGATTTCACCCATACCAAATAACGGCGTTCGCCACAGATCCGGTCGGCGTAGAAACTTAGCAAGTGCCAAGGTCAAACCAGGTGTTGGGGCCGTCATCACCTACGAGTTACTATCGCAAAATCACCCGTCCATAAAATCATTTTGAGAATCTGCGAGGCAAGATACATGGCCGGATGCAGTTTTTGGCGTGCGAACAGTATCATTTCAGCAATTTCAAGAACAGCAGCAATTACAGCAAGAGCGAGCATCAACCTGATGGCTATGCGAGGCTCAGATTAGTCCGACTACCTTTCAATGCGGAAGGATTTGGAGGAGCAGGGACACCTACAGAAGAGTATTCCGGTGCAATTAAGACCATTAAAAGCTATTACGATCATTACGGCGCTCATAACACCCAGGTGAATGACTCAGAACGGAATCAGAACTCTCTTTAGCCATGGCGACGTGCGTGATTTGATTGTCGCCATGCTAAAGGTGAGAGGTACGACGGCAGGATTGCAGTTGGGTGTAGAAGACTGGACTTGGCATCCTACCTATATTGTACCTAGGCAGCAGGATTCTGCAGTCAAGAGGAAAGTGTGGAAGGATTTGGGGAAAGCCGGGCGAAGCAGTTGATGGGCTATCAAGTCACCACTCAGGATGGAGTATCTACCGCTTTGAGGCGGCAACAGAGCTTATTCCATTGTTTCGATCGGTCGGACATCTCAGATTGTACAACACTGTAGTGTATGTAGATCTTTTCTGACTTGTGCGTCAAGAAAGAATAATTGGCAAAGCCTTCAAGGTGGCTTGAAACGGTCACGTATAACGCCAAGGAAATCAGCCCTATGACAATTCGCACAATAGAAAAAAAACCTCTACAAGAACTTTTTCTGGAGCTGAATGGCAAAGAGAGATATTGAAGAGTAATTGCGTTAGGAGGGAATCGCAGCCCCGGCTCGTCGATTTAACGATGATGGAAACGACGAATTTTACCACTAAACCACTAACGCTTGAGTTTGACCACATGTATGTTCAGTATAATTATCTATATAATCAAACGACCTGAGCTTGTCGCTGCGCATTTGGAACCCTGGACCGCAATTAAAAATTCAGAAAACTCTTGCAGTCTTCCACTCCCTTGACGGATATCGCACAGCACCATTTCAAGCCTCCCACAACCCGTTAGTATCAGCGGCCAGTAGCTGCCCACCAATGATCTCATCCCCTTCAACAGGAGCGATCAATACACCACCCATCGTCGCATACAAGATGTCGCGATCACCTCACATCCCGCCAGATTGTGCAGCCGTCGGCTCCGCAATCTCGGTCGTATTAATGTTCCGAGCAATGATCGCGCGTGGGTCCACGCCCCTCCCAACCATCTCAATGGCATTGCATGGGCCAGTGGCTATGAACGGGTCACCACGCCAGTCTAATGCAAAGTCGTCGTAAGTCGTCCCCGCAGCTGCGTTAGCAATGACGATGGCCTTGCCTGCCGCTTTACCGCCGTGGTTGATCTCGATTCTTGCGAGTAGTCCTTGCGTTGAGTTCGTGAAGTAGAGCGTGCTTCTCCTAAGCTTTATACAAACGACACCAATGCCGCATCAACTGTGCATGAGTTTAACAAAGCCCCGTTGGGTGAATGTTCTCTAGCGGCGCATGCAGTCATGCTTTCTTTAGAAAAGAAATTGTCTCAGATCAACGCTCGACCTGTTCAAAGCGAAATTTACTTTCGTCTCCAGTCTCGCAACCTTGGGATACGTCGGAGCGCATCGACATCATATCCTCGTCTATAATTAGACAGAAGTCCCTTCCAATCCATTCGAGTAACATCATCACTAAACGCCTCTTTCCTGTCTGCTGAGAATCATGCCATTCAATCAAAACAAGTGCGTCCTCAACAGCGCTTGGACCGCTTTGAGCCGGCGAAGCAGGCATAGTGTGGTGGTCAACGTCAAATGCGACCGGAATATTGTAAGGCAAGTCTTCCTGTCCACAAAAGTCGTAGCATTGGGTTTTATAGTCCCATCTAACTTTTACAAGGTTGCCTTCGACTAAGAGACAGGGTGAGTCTTCAGACAAAGTGTCTGCACTGCGCTGCTCTAAGAGCTCGGCCAAAGGTACCGGTTGGCCTTTAGAGAATGGCCAAAATCGGATATGAGTGTCATTCCTGGGAGTTATCTCCTTCGAAGCGAGGAGATGTGCTCCAAAATTTGACTGTTCTCCGTACCCCTCGTTGAAAATCTCACCGACGACGCTCGTCCAACTCCAATTTGGAAAGCCATGCCGGCGACTATACAGGGTTCCCGTAGTGGATGGAACATGCGCTGGGACAGACCAAGAAGGCCTTCTGACCCATAAGAGACCCAAAGCGAACCCAGTGTGCGGATCCATTTTAGCTCCTGCCGGGATTGTTGGAACCCCCCACAGGGTAAGACATGGTGAACGCTTGAGTAAACCTCGAAAAGCGTTGAGAACGTCAGACTCGTATGTGAGTGCCCTCTGAGTGAACATCAACCTATCTCGAAATAGGCCGTCGGCAATAGGATCATATTTTCCGAATAGAGAGGTATTCAAAGGCGTAGAATTCAAGATGTGCGGAATATAGTAGGCCTTGGGGTCGGAGGAAACTGCCTCGCTCAATGTATCTCACGACAAACTAGATACACTTGATGTTCGGTGAATACAAAACAGCGGCGGGAAAGGTTTGCTTCCTGCTAAGTCCATCCCCTGGTGTTCCATGTTGAGTTTGCGAATAGTGTCGTAACAGGAGGCAAATAAGAAATGAGACAACCACTTGTCATTGGGAAACGAGGCTGGGGCGTTCTGCGAATTATGGAGATTCCTGGGAGTCCAGCATCATCATTTTCACCGTATAAAGCAACGATCTTTGCCTCCGCAAACTCGTATATTTGGTCCATATTGCGGATCATCAATTCCTTTTCCGAGCTCTGTTCCTGGTTGACACAGTATCTGTCGACCCACAGATATCTCTTGCCTAGGCCTCGTACAAATTGTCTAGCATCTTGAACCGTCAACGGCGCGTGTGTATATGAAAACAGCTCTTCAGGCAATTTCCATTGGTAACAAGGCTGACGCCGGTTTTGAGTATTTTTACCCCACACGTAACTAAGGGTGAAATACTGTTCGTTTGTCTTTGCACACACAACCTTTTCTTCAATACAATCAATCAAGTAGGTATATGGCAGACGAGTGTGTCCATCCCTAACTTGCCTGCATATAGCATGAGAAGTTTGACAATGTTCAAGCCAAGAGCCCAGTAATGTGTAGTCTACAATTGCTGTATCAACGATACGGACTGCACCAAGGGTAGGTGCTTCCGCTGGCAGGTAGACTGCAACTCCATTTTGACAAATTTCATCTTGAACACTGTAGTCGTATGAGAGTCTCGTATTTTCTCGAAGCACACTCATAAAGCGAGCGGGCGGAGGACTTGTGAGAGCTGAAGGATTACCATGCTGCTGGACATGATTAAAGAGCCTACCACCTTGCTTGTAATTCCCCTTTAGTTCGTACGTGTACTTGGAAAGAATTCGCACATGGGACATTTGACATGATGGATTCCAAGGGGGACTTTGCCAAGAGATAGAACAGGCTGTGTCCATTCTTCGGGAGTTTTGTGTTTCTTGATTGAAAGAGCCCCGGGATTTCCAATTTCTGGCAATTTAGACAGATGTTTTGTGGCATGATATGTGAAGTTTCACCGAGCTCCGGCTCAACACTAACTAGGACCACTCTCCACAGGCTGTTTCAGCTACCTAAGTAGAGAGCGAGGGAAATATGGTCTTGTCGTCACCGTGAGGTGTGACGTGAGCAGCTCTGCTTATTCTGGCAGGAGAGGGTCTGCAGAGGCCTGGAGTGCTCGGGGCACTTGGGATGAGGTATTCAATCGACAGCTTAGTGAGAGCTGCCTGTAAATGAAGGCCTAGCTAAGAGTTCATTGACCTTCGATATTAGGGTCTTAGAAAGGCTATGGCTGAGTACTGCGTGTCTGCGGTTTAGGGAGGTTCGCGGGGATTCAACTGAACGCATTAGAAAAGCCGGGAAGTCCTGGGGGCGCACACCATGGGGGCGCAACGCACAGTTCGGATACAGCCATAGATACCGAGGTCCTTAGATTTGTATGGGGATTATATACAAATCTAAGTACTACCGCATCAGCCATATTACCGTTACCGCTCCGAACGCCAGCGCTGTATATCGTTGTTATACATGTAGCTGTCGCTTATCCACCCTATTTATGCCTCCCACACGTCGCTGTTATTCTTCCACCCCATTATTCCGCCCTATGCCACATGAACCGACGATTATGGCAAAACCCTGGCTGAAGGCCCAGTTCTGTAGACACTCCTATGCTTGCTCGAGGGTGTCCTTGTTAGCGTGGGGCTTAAGGTGTTCGAGTGGAATCTTGTCGATAGCTTTTTAAATAGTAGGGAGGATAAAAGGGTCAAGGTCTATATATGGGGCCCAAGCCATGGCGGCACCAGTAGATAACAATATTTATAAGCGGTCTGCCCCTTGCCTAGTATCGGTTAGACCGCTTATGAATTTTGTCACCTACTGGTGGCGGGCTGGCGAGTTGGCGAAAGCGTGGTAAGAGAGGGGTAGTTTAGGGGGAAGGGCGGCGACAGCGAGGTAAAAGAGGGGTAGCTTTAGAGGGAGTAGGGGGCGACAGCGACGTAAAGGGTGATATATAGAAAGGATGAAGGTAAAGGTTGAAAATTTACAGATATGGGGTTCGAAAGGCGGTGTGTAATATGGTTGATGCGATAGTACTTAGATTTGTATATAATCCCCATACAAATGTGAGTACCGAGCATCAAGTCCGTTAACCCCGAACTGTGCGTTGCGCCCCCATGGTGTGCGCCCCCAGGACTTCCCGTAGAAAAGCTTGGGGGATGAGCGGAAGCGACGAGGGAATAAGGCTACCTTATACTGCCGATAGTACCATGCTGTCATGTAACAGGCTATGAATCCACTAGTCTACGGTTTTTAACAATATGATTATTCAAGGATTCTATGGAGTTGCAAGCTCGCAGTATGTCAAGAGGGGAGATATCCCATTGGCCGAGAATCCTTATGTAATTAGCGCCTGGGTGGCGTGCTTCTCGCCGCCATTTACTTCTTATTATTCTATCATCCTAGAGATCTTACATAGCTGGCCCATACATAGCTACCACGGTCAATCAACTCGTATGTACATGCGATAGTGCTGTTCTGCCATACTGATGGTCGCCTTCATTTTCTCAGTGGCCAAGCTGGAAGCGCTACTGCCCATTCGGCAGAATGCTTGGCATATGGCTTGGCATTTTGTGACAGGTGGTAAGGTTCGGAATTATCATGACTTGGATACTATTACTGACGCCGTCGGTAACGGGATCCTACATTTCTTCAAGTATACTTTACCTATGTCTTGGCATAACTTTGATGGAGAAATCAACGGGTCTCAATCCTGTTTTAGCTGATAGCTCGGGTCAGCCATTTCGATGTCCACGTCCTTTAGTAGCGTGACAATTGTAGTCACATTCCACATCCACGCATAATGCCTACCAATGCATACGCGTTTGCCGTTTCCAAACCATTTCTTGGCCCCTTCAAGTAGCTTTTCGAACGCCTCGCCCACCATCCTTTCTGGCTTGAAAGCTTCGGGCTCTTCAAAGACAGCTAGGTCTCGATTCACGCCATGCAGCACAATGATCATAGTCTGCTTGGCCGGAACTTGATATTTGCCACCACTTAGCAGGACAGGTCCCTGTGTGTCAGGCAAGGGCTCAATGTTAAACCCAGGTGCCGCCGCAGACAGGCGCAGGGACTCCCGTACGATTCCGGTGCAATAGGACAGCTTTTCTAGATGATCGTGTGTGAAATCGCCATCACCGATGACCGAATCGATTTCTTCACGGGCGATCTTAATACACTCGGGGTTCTTGAGCAGATAGTAAATTGCACTTGCGATAACGCAGGGCGCCGTGTTGGATCTGATGGGCATCGTCACAATCTCATCGATAATCTGCCCTTCTTCAAGGACTTTACCGGTTTTGGGGTCTTTGGCATTCATCATGGCATACAACATGTCATTTCGGTCAGTTGGATTAGCCTTTCGACATTCGAGACACTCTGCGGCATATTGGCGCATGGTATTACTGGTTCTGTTGAATTTTGTCTGGTAAAAAAGCCAGTTCACGAAGCTGGGTCGAGTCGATCGTTTGATCGCCTCTGACGTGGCTCCGTCCATCGCCTTAATCATTGGCGGCTCTGGTCCAGTCAAGCCGTTGAGTTTCCTGCCATAGAAGCAGAGGGTGGTCGTTTCCAAATCTAGCCGATTCAATTCACCGATTGCTGAAACAGGAGAGTCACCGTTCAAACTCCGCCACTTGGCAACTAATTCGGAAGTACAATCACGCACTTCGATGAAACACTCTGCAACAGCTGCTGGAGTCAGCAAAGGAGCCAGAATTCGATGATGAACGCCCCAGCTCGCCTCGTTGTTGAATGCGGTGAAAAGAGAATCATGCACCGCATGACGGATCTCTACTATAGGGCCACCAACGAATTTGCGAAATCGCTTCTCGTCGCAAAGCTCTTCACAGAGAGCAGCACTCCCCACGAATACAATCTGTTGGCCTAAGACAGTAATTTTGAAGATCTCGCCTGGCATAACGATATCAGTTGATAGAGAATGGAAATTGAACAAGGGTTCACTAACCATACATTTCCCACAGCTTCTGCAACGACGTCCATGTATTGCTTGGATCTACGTCGAAAATGTTTCCCAACAAGGGAATACCTGGTGGCTGTGGGATTGGCGTAGTCATGGCTGTGTCTGATACCACATGGATTCAGGTAATAGAGATTCCGTGGAAGTGGAGAGCAGTGAGGGGAACCAGAGGAAAATGTATTGTAGCATGCATGAAGGCAGCATCGCTGTTAGCTTTGTTTTTGAATCGGACTTGCTCGGTAGCCCAGTTTCCTGTCGGTTTCGTCCGAGCTACTCCGTACAGAGTCTGGACAACTCAGACTGCTTCTGTGCTAGACTGTTGGTACTTCGGAGCCACTCAAATTGTTTTGCATCTCGCTTAGATGCCTTGGAATTGTTTGACAGCATCGTGCACCAGGTAGAAATTTAGCAGGGAGGCAACCCCAGTTGTCCTGATCCTGTACCAGCCTAGCATCTAGGGTTTTAAATAGGGATCAGATAACCTAGATGCACTCTTACCAAAGATGGGGTGCTGTAACACCGGTAGCTCGGCGGCTGATTTGGCATTGCCTTGGGGGAGCTCCTGGTGGCTCTGCTCCGCACTAACTGGGCGTAGGTGCCAAGAGATCTTCCATTCGATTGGCTCGAAGCCTTGTCGCGCATCTAAGATCTTACTTGGAAAACCATCCTTGGTGGGGCAGCGCTTCGCTGAATTCAGAACACCAGCCTCACGAACAATCAAGATGATTCGACAGCTACGTGATATATGAAAAATGTCTCAATGGCAGACATGTAGATTGAGCACGAGAGTAGAAGTCTCTACGCAGATGTATTGTCGTAAATGTTCTGCTTGTCAGTTTAGTGAGGCTCAAAGTTGAAGGCTTAGTTCTACATAGGGATAGCGGTCCTGTCCGAATTGTAAGTTCTCACATGCGGCTTATAATGTCTGTTTCTTCTCAAATATCACACTCACATACAAAGCGTACCGCGATTATGGACTTCGCCTCGCTCATTTCCGCTGAGATCTCCAAAGAGAAAGCCTCTACACCATCTACGCCTATCGAATCGACAAAGAAGTACCTCAAGAAAGCCGAAATCGAAGCTCAGCGTCAGCAAGCTTATCTCGACGAACAAGCAGCCATTCAGCGCGAAAGAGAAGCGAAGCTCAGTAAGAAACGCAAGCTCGACGAAGAAGAAGCTGTCCGAAATGGCGAGCGCGATGAGAAGCGGCGAAGACTAGCTGAGGAGTCGAGAGTGAGGAGAGAAGAGGAGGAAGCCAAAAAAGAGCGGGCAAGAAGGAAAAGACTGGGTCTGCCCGAACTATCAGATAAGAACGAAGCGACAGAGGGTACGCCAATACCGGAGGAGGAGGAGATTGAGCAGGACACCCTCCACTCCCACCTTCGCGCCCTCTCCGAGCCCACCATCCTCTTCGGCGAAACCCACACTCAACGCCTCCGCCGCTATAGAGCTCTTATAGCAACCAAACCCCTTGTACCCATGCAAACAACCGGCCCTATACCCACCACACTCGTCCTAGTCCCAGAAGCAGAGATGAAGGTCGCCCAATCCGTCCCCAAAGACGCCCAAGGCCGCTCATTCCTGTTCCGCCAGTTGGCGTCCTACTTCACTATGATCCTGATAGAATGGGCACATGCACTCGTGCAAAGACCGACGAGTGTGAAAGAGTCGCATCAAGGTAGAATGGCATACAGCGCCTACGCCCAGTCCCGCTCGAACCTAGTCCCCCTCTTCCGCAAACTCGAGTCCGGCGACCTCGATGACGGAATCCTTGAGCCCGTCGTCGAGATTGTAGCTGCAGCACAAGAAAGACGTTACGTAGATGCTAATGATGGATATTTGCGATTGAGTATTGGGAAGGCGGCGTGGCCGATTGGAGTTACTATGGTGGGTATTCATGAGAGGAGTGCGAGAGAGAAGTTGAACGAGAGTGATAAGGGCGCGGCGCATATCATGAGTGATGAGGGGACCAGGAAGTGGTTGCAGAGTATTAAGCGCTGTTTGAGCTTTGCGCAGACGAGGTGGCCGCCGGAGGATTTAATGCAGTTGATGGGATGAGTGGTAGAACTCATAAATTTTATGAATTTTGATGGTATCATGACAGTACCGTGGGTATCTCTTTTTCCCAAAAATCGAATGTTTGACTCTACTTTGGGGTTGCCCCCTTGCCCTTCTGCCCACCTTGGGCCGCTTGCCCCAACGCTGTAAGCGCTCTCTGGTAGCTAACCCTGTCTTCCTCCGAAAAATCAAACTTGGAGTTGTTCCTGATGACCTTCCTCCCACTGCATCTCCCAATCAGGGGATTCCGAGCAATCTCATTCCAGAACCACCTTGCCTCGTTATCTGCAATGAGGGTAGTAGCTTTGCCCTTCTTCCCAGCTCTGGCTGTGCGTCCAACGCGATGTATGTAAGAATTGACACTGGAAGGCATGTCGTAGTTGATCACGTGAGCTAGATCCGGGATATCAAGCCCGCGCGATGCCCGATCGGAGGCTATCAATATGGAAATTTGGTTTTTGCGGAATTGGATGAGTGTCTTCTTTCCACTTGAACTGGCGCTAGACTTTGTCAATGTGGCAATCTTTTGGCTCCATACCGGCCGAATGAGCGAAACTAGACGAGCCAGACGTGTCGCATGTTCGTTTGTCTTGGTGAAGATGAGTGTACCGTGGACATGATTTTCGGTAACAGGCCCATTCCGGGCTGCAGTTTTGGGTTTGGGCCCTGCAGAAAATGGCGGATCTTGCTCAGATTTTGTAGAAGTGGCAAAGTCTTCGGAGCTTGAATTTTCGCTTTCTGAAGCTTCGTCTGATTTGTTGCCACTGAACTTTGGTTTGCCAAGAGAAACATGCCATTCCATATCCAGTAGCAGCTTGATGAGATACAGGGGTTTTTCATTAATATCCGAGACCTTTACCCCAACTTCGTGCAAGGTTGTAGGAAGTTCAAATCGTTCTCCTGCTTCAACCCATGTAACATCCCCGAGCTCTCCATTATCTTGGGGTTGTTGCCCCTCAAGAATAACAAGTCTCGGGCGTCTAAGCTTCAAAGGCGTCAATTTGCTGACGTCTCTGGTCATGGTAGCGCTCAGAATGACCTTCTGGACCTCTCTCCGACGTAGCAAATGGAACGTGTCTGACAGCCGTTCTTGTATCGGATCCATCGGAGGCATGTAATCAAGTCCTGGAAGCACAACATCGACCCATTGTTGGAAGCTCTCGTCGAGTAGTCGGTCAGCTTCGTCAATCACTAGCCATTGAACATGCTCCAAGGTAAAGCCGGTCGTTGACTGTACATGCTCTACGAGACGGCCAGGTGTGCAGATTAGTATGTCGACATTCGATCTGTATTCGACAACGTGATTGTAGTACAATTCAAAGTCATCCTTTGGACCGAATCGCTGGTCGAAATCCCAGTCCATCAGCTCCTCGTCTTCGTCAATCTCCTTTTCTTGCACAGCTTTGTAGCCTCTAGGGTCGTATTTTTGGCCCTTGTGAACAAGCATCGCTTGTTCTTCTTTTAGCGACCTGCTACCGACGGCTGTTCCAATCACAAGTCCGTTACCAGTACTGCACGTTTTCAACGTTTCCCTTACTTGATTGACTAGCTCTCTAGTTGGAACGACGATGAGGCCTCTCATTCTCCTTACAGGCTTGTCGCGAAGGCTTTGTACCATCGGTAAAACGTACGCGAGTGTCTTTCCGGAGCCAGTCGCTGCTGAGACGCATATGTCTCCAATATGATGCTGGGGTCCGGGAAGAAGCATAGGCAAGAGTGCGGACTGGATAGCAAAAGTAGAAGCATACCCTTCATTTTGCAATGCAGAAATAATTCCTTTATCGATTTGCAGAATAGCAAATGGTACAGTATCGGTAGCAGAGAAAGACATGGGAGATTGCAGCCAATCAGGCAGAGCTGAGAATGCAGATACTTTGGGTGGTTGTGCGGCTTGAGCAGGCTGAGGCAGAGGTTCCAGCCCATGCAATTCCGGTTTCTGTTCGTTTTCCTGCTCTGTCATTGGCTCATCCTGAGGGGGAGATGCCCCAATTTTATCTTCGGACTGCCCTAACGCACCATCGTATTTGGCAAATACGGTGGGGTGCTGATTCCTCACCGGAAGCACTTCATCGTCTACTTTCCCTCCCGCGATGGCCTTGGGGACGGTATCTTGCTTATGATTTTGTCGGCTTTGAGGTAGCTTCCCCGAAGTCGAGGAAGTTGTTTTGGTCTTTTTCCGCTTCTTGAAAGGACGCTGCTCTCCGGCATCTTTGGGGCCTATTATTGGAGGCGGTATGTAGCGTTTGTAGAATTGAGACGCCATGGCTTTACGAATGACGAACTTTGTACATACTTTATTTCGAGACATTTACTTTACTTTATGAATTCTTGGGGTAGACCGACGGTTTAAGCGAGGACAAATAGTAGCTTGGCGGCTCTAAACCTTAAGCGGTATAGTATAAATTTTAGCGCGCCCCGAAACCTTAAAGCTAAAGCTTTATAAATTTACTATTTTCTTTACTTTCTTTTTATTAACTATATACTATTTCTAACCCCCCTCTTTTTGGCCGCTCTATAAATTCCCGGTTATTTCGTAAATCTTTAAGTATATACTTATTTTTAAAGTATAATACTTTATCTTTAATAGTCTATATTTCTATATTAATATACTAGCGAATCTAGGGTAGCCCGTAAATAAATTCCTATTGTTTTCGTAATTTCGTATTTAAATTTACGTTTTTATCGTAGACCTCGCCTAATAACTACGTATATTACGCGCTAGGGTATAGACTCGAAACCTACTAGCGATAACTTATCCGAAGAAGATAAATTTCGGTAATTTCGTAGATTTAATAATTAATCTACGATATTAATATAGATTTAGTTTTAAATTCTAGAAGATTAAAGGGAAGTCACCGAGGTACTATAATTATACCCGTAGCTATAAAGTACGTTTTTATCGACGATTATTTATTAAATCCGCGAAAATAACGAGGATTTAGCCGATATTTAATAGTCTTAACGAGTATCCGATTAGCCTAGACGAAGAAGACTTTCTTTTATATAATTATAAATATAAGGTAATATCTTCGATATTAATATATATTCTTAATTTAATCTGTGTTTTTTTCGTAAATCTAGCGGGTTATACTCGAATTATTCTTCGCGTTTAAGACCGGATTTTTTAAGTATAAGAAAACGGTATACTCGATTTTATCGTAGATATCTAGAAGATATTTATTTTTATCGAGGATCCGAGTCCTAGTATTACTAGTTTCGGTAATTATTTATATAATATATTTAAAGTTTTTAAGTTCTACTTTAAGGGTAAGTCCCTAGTTTTAATATTAATTTAGTTATTAATATTCGATTTTTTCGTAGAATAGACCTTTAATAAAATAATCCGTTATCGCGTTTATATAGATACCGCGACCTTAATCGCCGATAAACTCGAAGGTAAAATTAATATTAGCGATAAAAACGAAGATAATAAAGAGGATTAAATATTATTTACCTAAATATTCATTTGAAATAAATATTATAATTAAAATATTTATTAATAATAAATATATTAAGCGAGATACTTAATACTCTAGTATCTAAATATAGTTATTTCTAGTTAATAAAAGAATTAACTAAATTATTTTTAATATCCTTATATATAATATTAATTAATATATATAATAATCTTATATAATATATATATATAATATCTATATATATATCTTATATAAGTTAATTTTATATAATTAAATATTAATTAATAATCTTCTTTTTATATAAAATCTTTATATATTAATAATTATAATTTATA
>JAABUW010000621.1_pt1 | contig 67500 bp, 19 predicted proteins | sample 5560081 | NCBI WGS metagenome assembly JAABUW01 (sample SAMN10711882, study PRJNA513363) | rock metagenome | isolation source: Antarctica rocks | place: Antarctica: Victoria Land, Knobhead sud | reverse complement strand
CTTTGCTGCGCCTGGTTGGCCTTTTTCTTCCATTCTTCAGGCTGCTTGTCAGGATGGGTAAGAGCAGAAAGTTGCTTGTAGACTTGTGTTATTGCAGCTTTGTCCGCATGATAAAATTGTCCAAGCGCCTCATCCGGGCTACCATCAACGATTCGATCGATCTCATAATGTTGTTGCTCGTAAAGTTGGCTTTGACTTAACTTTTCGATTGAACCAAGTAATTCGAGAGCGACTTTCGCCCCTCGCCCAGACAATCTTGTTTGTCGCGTGGTATCGGGGTTTTGATTGGACTCTTAATTTGCAGTAGTATTGGAACTTCCACTCGCGACATTGTTGAAGACGCCAGCTGCATTATTGTCGGCATTTCCGCCTGATGCATTGTTTACCGAACCTTCTGCATTACTGGGGGTTCCGGCTGAGGTACCCGATGTGCCTGGAAGGGCAGAATATTGGACGCCATCGTTGTTCGGGGGTCTTGAGCTCATAACTAAGAAAATTGTAGAACAGAGTCAATGGCTGTGGATTTGTCCTGTAATCAGGTCAACTGATCTGGGTGCGAACGTATTTCGGATCAAACAATCTTTAGTAAAGAAATATACTGTTGAACCGACGGAGCTTTGAATCTCTATAAGACTGGAATGTACAAAAACATAAGAACACAAAGAAGGTACTTATAGATAATAAAAAGAGTAAGCCAGCCAATTTGTGCTCCCATAGGCGCCGGCTTTGACTGGATTATCGGCGTGATTGATTCTGACTGCATTTAGATCCAAAATGTGCTCCTCAGAAGGGGCATCCATAATAGGCGCCTAAGAATCCAGAATGGATGCCGGACTTATGTAATCAATAAAGAACATGTTTCTCCTCGCTGTTCCTGTTCACTGCACTGCGAAAATAAAAAGAATAAAGATTTTAACGCTGTTGATGCTGTGCATCGTTGCAATGTGTGTATTCCGGACTCACAGCAAACAAGCTAATGTGCTTTCCTTAGTCGTGCGGACGAAATCCTAGAGTCCATCAACATCGAAATCGATATATTATGGAACTCAACGAGCGTCAATGCTAGTGCACACGCGCCTGTCGCCAGTGCGGAAACGTCTTCCAGCACAGACCCCAATACTACTCCAGAAAGAGCTACAGCAGCAGTCGTGTCGAGCAGATCTGGCAGTCACATTGGGCCCACATCTGCAATCACTCAATTACCAGAAGCAGGACCGTGGGTCGGAACCCAGATAGACTCTTTTATGCCTACAGGCTTATCTTGGCCTGGCTACCGTGGTTTGACTGGCTCAGCTCCAACGACAAGTCAGTTATCGGGTTTGAAGCAATCAAACAACAGTCTCTGGGCGACCGATAGCCTGAGGCCGACAGCGCAAGCCATCCCTTCGCATTCTCTGAAAAGGCATCGGCAAGAAAAGTATGGAAGAAAGACGTTGGCTTGCTCATCGTCCTTAACTGTGTCATTGGAGTATTCCTATAGATAGACCATAGTGAAGATAGAACCTAGACAACACGGGAAGAAGTTTCGATAGGCTGTGCAATAATCAAACATGAAGTAGAGACATCCCCTATCTAGGAGCTTAGACATGGATGCCGGTCATCGAGTAAAAACCGCGAGGCGCAGATGCCTGCATGTGGGGTAAGCACGACATAAATAAGGTGTGGCTGCGCCATCTAAGCCTGCATGAAATAGTGCGGCTGAGAGAGAGATCGCTAGAACCGACTTACCAACTATGCGCCATTCCCTTCCGATACCAATGTTTGTAATTCGAGAAAGACTCTGCGTCCGAAACCTGAGGATCAGATATCGTACCTGGACTTTAACTTGGACATTTCACCGCCACAGTTCTTGTGGCACGGAAAGCATAGCCCGTAATAATACTTGGTTCCGAACTCGTTCAAGCTGGTAGGACTAGTTTGGGAGTTCTTCGAGCAAAAATTCTGCCAACTGAGCCGCCTTTTCTCTATAGAATCTAGTTGCTATCTGTGCGCGAAACCCCCTCGATCGGCGATCTCCGCAAGACAGGAGGCTTTGGGATTGTGAACACTCTCCTTTCATCGACGATCTTTTCGCTGGTCTTCTGCATACGGCTTTCCTTCGATGCGCTGAGCTCTATTCCTTCTGCTTGTGTTCTGTCCTCTGCTCCTCCTCCTACCTCCCCCTCCTCGTCGTCCTCATCATCGTCTCTCTCTTCATTCATTGTCTCAAAGTCTCTGGGATATCGGCGGAAAGGGGGTGGATTGAGCTTTATCTGACAGGCAACTCGTGAGCGGTTTATATCACGGCGACTTGGGATCAGCTCACAATATCTTGCTCGGATAGAGACCATCCAGGTCGATCCGTCGACTTGTAGGTATAGTATTTGTTGCCATGGCGAATGACGATGTAAATGTCTGCTCCTGTCACCTGCGCCAGCTCGTTTCCTTTTCTAAACCAGCTTGAACTTCGTTTGCGGAACTTCTCACGTACGGTGCGTCTGTCACTTCGTTGGATCGCCATGGAGTAGATACGAAGGTGCATGCAACTTGCTCGATCTATTTAACGTAGCGGATTCCTAGCGCTGTCCCGTGCCGCAAGGGCTTGAGGAACCATTTGGTGGAGCCACATTTAGACGCTGCACCCAACATTGGTCCTTCACGTTGAAAACAGGCTGTGCATATCAAAGGATCCGAATAGCAAACTTCGCCTCAATGACGCCAGAAGTGGATGTCTCCAGATCTGAATGCCTTTCGGTCACGTACAAATCAGCAGCCATAGCTTGACCTCCAATAATAATGTTCAACTGATTTATACCATTGAAAGTCATGGACGTTACCCAGACATACGCAATTACCACCGGAGCTATCTTCGTTTTGGTGCTGATAATCAGAGTCGCGTCCTCTTTCGTCCAATTTCTTCGACCCTAGAGCGTATTGCTAGTAAAACATTTCTTCTATCTAACGTTCTACGGTAGCACCGCTTCTTCGGACCATGCACTTCAAAGCTTAACATAACGCCCCTTTCGTAGTCGGAGACACTAAAAAATGCTGTCTTCGATATTTCTGTCCCCTAGATCGATGCCCCAGTAGTTCAACAAAATAGATTCCGCATCTACTCGAGTCTTCGATCTCTCTTCAAAAGCACAATCGAAGTCTGTCAAAACACCTTCTATATCTGTACGGAGCTTGATAGCTTTTTTCAAGAATTTTATCTCAGCTGCGCAAGTATCTTTGTAATATGCTAGCTTCTGTAGTAAGAAGCCGTTTGTCTTAGTAAGTTTTATCACTTGTTCTGACAGTATTATTGATTGATATTTCTTAGATATTCTGAGCCGGTAAAACAGTTTCTTATAAGACAACATTGTTTTTCCGTGTCTTGCAATCCAATTATCGAGAGTATCAATATTGTCTGCTCTGCCGAATTCAAAACGCTTACAAAAGACTGAATAGATTATTGCTTGCCATTAAGCTCTGATATCTTGAAAAACTATATAGTGGTCAGCAGCTTTTCTGCTTTTTGCGGTTCGGAGTGTCTCTGAACTTCAATTATGTTGATAGTTACGGTTCGTCGAAGAACTTGCGTTGCTATCTGGCGAGTCGCTTATAGCGATTAGAGATTTCGATATATCTGATAAAAGTATAATATCTATAGTCTCTGACAAAGCGTCTATAACAGAACACTTGAATCGCTCTGAAAAATATAGAACGACTGTTCTTTCTTCGCGGAGAGAACAAAGAAAAGAAATTGTTAAAGTAGATGTAGCAAACATTTAACAATGCGACGCACTTTTAGATACTTAAGAGTATTCACTTGTAGATTTCGAACAAAAAGTCTAAAGCGAATGCTCGAAAGAGCTACAAGACTGCTTTTGTTATATAACAAAGACTAATTAGTATTCTCCGATTATATTTAACCGAACATCGAATCGATTACAATCGAACACATTGAGTCGACAACAAGCATTCTGAACTCTACTTTATTAGTCTTATAATAGAGCTAAAGAAATAGAGAGACAAATTAAGTATTAAACACTTCTTAAATGCAACGCAACGCAATCTCTTGTCTAAAATATTAACAATAAGTTTTCTAAGACGTTCTTTAATAGATTGTACTAACATTATTACGCGAGTATTCGATAAAAAAGTATTGTAGTACAATAAGTCGAAATATAATCTCTAATCTATTGAGATATCGCATGGACGTTAAACGTCGAATATATTTATGTTAATGTTTGCTTAATATTTTTGTACTATTTAATACAATTAAAGCTTCTTAACAATGCGAAAGAATAGAATTAGTCGCTTATTTGATTGTACATTTTGTCAGTATTAATATACTTGTGTTCTGCAAAAAAGCTCTGCGCATTTGTATAGCAATATATGTTTGCAATATTATTGCAATAGCTCTTAAATTTGTATTCTACTTTTTTAAGCATCAGGAAGTTCTAGAGAGAAATTAATATCTGTTGTTAATTCAAATAAGTTGCTAAGAACAAATTTACGTAATCTTTAGACTACGTTATAAAATAATTGCAGTTATATTATTTTTAATTAAGAATTACAATAGTTAGTTATTCTAATTATACAATTATAAGAAGATAATATTTTGAAGCTTTAGCTGCGTTCGCGTTGAAGTTATTAACAAGATTATACTTATATTGTATCTGAACAAAGTCTATACTATCTTTGCCGAGCAAGCAACAAGAATATACGATAAACGTAATTTATTTATTTTTTTAACCGAATATAGTAGATTAATGTAATTAATAAAAATAATTATAGAAATATAATAAAGAGATACAAGAATCGATTAATATTAATTTAAGAGCTGCTGCAGACAACAAAATTATATAAAAGCTTAATAACAAAAAGAAAGTATAGCTTTATAAGAATATTGATTACATTTATTTAGTATTAGCTGTTAAAGCAATAACTGAAAGAACTATTAAAATTTGGCGTGTTAAGAGAGAAGACTATTATAGTTGTATATCTATATACTCTTAATCTACTTAAAAGCTCGAAGATTGAGTTTCTTAACAATTTCTTTACTATTGTCGACGTAAGATATCGATTATATAATTTGAATTTTACTTTTACTATTGCGTAATTAAAAACTTATATTGCTCTTAATAATTTAGAATGCGAAAAGTCTTATCAATTATGTGTAAGTTTCTTGTTATTAAAACATAAGTAGCATTTTCTTGCTTTTCAATTTTTTTTGCAAGCTTTAAAACTCTCTCGATACTTAACATTTTCTGTATTTTAGATTGCAAATAGACTTGCGCTTAAGACTTTATATACTTGTTAAGAAGAAAGAATTGCAAATCTGAAATTAAATTAATTTTGTCTCTGTTAATAGCGAGATTTACAAACTATTGCTTGCGCTTTGTATATATTGATATATTGTAAAAATAATGTGCTGTATCGATATATAATACTGCAGAAAAGAGCAAGCTAGAGATTCTAAGAGAGCAATTCGATCTTAATAGTTGAAATAGTAGTTAAAGATAAGAACTTAATAGACAGAGTTGTTCGACATTACTATATTATTAGATATAAGCGAGTTAATTATATTTTGCTCTATATTAGAACTTGTTTAAGAAAACTACTATATATATATTTTGAGACTGAGTTTGTTATATATTCTATCGAGAAACTATATAAAATTGCTATTCGAAATTGACTAAAATTGTTCTGACTAAAAGAATACTTGTAATTCTTAAATTATATCGAGTAACAAGAATATAGTATTGTTCTGTAATATTTTCTATTATAGAAAACTATTACTAACAGCTCGAGTTAAAAAGAAATTTAGCAGCTAAATTTTCAATTTTAGCTGTAGAGTGTCAGTCGAAAAATCTGAGCAGATCTCGACAAATTCTAGTATAACTTTTTTATTAGCTACTTGTTTTTAAAACATTATAGCTACTATATTCTGCTAAGAAACTAAAAATACAAAAATATCGACTTTGAAGATTTCTGTCTTGTGTTAGACGATATTCTTAAGAGATAGACTAAGTTAATATATATAATTTTTATTAATAAACATAATTGCTGTTACAATAGATCTCGATATAATATTTGTTGTATTATATTTATTATCTTAATAAGTTTTGTATATTATTACGTTAATTCTCTCTTTAATAAACGCGTAAAAGAATACTAGCGCAAGAAATTAAAGATATTAAAAGATATTCTAAATATCTCTTTCAGAGAATTGCAAAACTTTATAAGTTTCTAAGACATATCTTGCAAAAATCTTCTTATTCAAAAATCGAAAGTCTATTATTATTCTTTTTTCGAAATTAATAAGATGCAATAAAATATAAAGCTTAGTCTTTGTCGGAAAGTCAGTTTTTCGATTGTGCACTTTTAAGAGATACTCGATATATATACAAGTATTGTCTTTTTTCTTGATTTTTGCTATATATATAATATTAAGACAATTGATGTTAGCAGTCTTTTAATTAGAGTTAGTTACGTTTTAATAATATAATAAAAGTCTATTAATACTGTATAACTAAGTTGCTTTAGTTATTTTAGTATTTCGAACAAACTAAATCTGTTCCGAACACTAGATTTGCTATTGATGCTCGATATTAACAATAGAGTTACAATTTTAAACAATATATACAGAGTTTCGATTGCAAGTCTAGATTTTCGATATCGAGTTTTAAGAAATTTTAAGACAATCTATTCTTAAGTTAGAAATATAGATATTAATTAAGATTTGTTTAATCTATCTTGTAGTTTATAGCTAAAAAATATTGTTGCTTTATTTGTTATTCGGAACACAAGTTAACAATTTGATAATCTATAACTTTGATCTGCTTAATAAGAATTATTAAATTAAGTTAACACTATAATATTTCTGGAATAACTTAGAAAACAGCTTATATAACAAACGCTATAACTAACTTATACTTAATAGTATTTGTAACGTTCTCTAATCTAGCAAGATTATTTTTTCAAAAAGTCTTTTTCGAGAAAAGAACGTTAAGACTATTAAATTAATCTGTTAAAGATAATTATATACTTTAAGTTTTTTGTTATAAGTATTCTAGAACTGTTCTTTTTTATTTTTGCTATAAAATTATTCTTTTGTATTTTTGCTAAGCAATCTAAGTTTCGATAATCTTAGATTAAAGAATTTCAAATTCTGTAAAAAAAATATAAATAATATTAATAAAACTTTTCTGTTAGTCTATTAAGCTTCTATGTCTTTTTTAGCTCTTTAAGATTGTGCATTACAACACTTTTAGATTAGTAAATAATTGTCTCGACATAGTTAGTATTCTATTGATAGTAGCTTGCAATATTCAAAACAATATTGTAGCAATTGCAAACTCTATATATGTTATTTTTGATATATACAATCAAAATTAGATTTAAGAGCGCAGAGAATCGATTTGTCTTATTAGTTCTACTAAGAGTGCTGACATTTTTATAAAATTAAGCAAATATTTAAAAAAGCTTGTATATCTTGTCGAACTCTTGTTAAATATCTCTCTTTAGAGATATATAGTCGGAAGCGATCGATTAAGTAAAGATAACTTATATATCTTGTATTAGATAGATATACGTCAAAGCAAGTCTCAATTGTTTTGCGCTTTTGTTTTCTCGGAACTAATAGACAATAAGATTATTTAATTGTACTAATACGTATTCTATATCTAATATAGTCTTATCTAATTTACAATATACTGCAGTCAGATAAGTTATAATCTTGTATATTATAGATACTTCGAATTGTCCGAAATACAGTATTTGCTCGAGATATCTTCTTGTCTCTTTGAAATAATCGAAAAAATAGTAAATTTTGTTACAAAAAATATCTATTTTGTATATCTGAATTGTTTCTAGAGTCGATATATTTTCTGAGTATCAAAATATATATTTGTTAAGCTTATTAAGAGCAGCTTGAAGCTGCTAACGCTTAAAGAAGATATTAGTATTAAATATTACAAATTCTTTGTAATAGTTGTTCGATCTTTAATCAATACAAGAAAATTTCAGATACTTTGTTTCCGACTTCTATCTGTACAACAATATATAAGAGAGAATTCTCTTTTGTAATTTAACTCTCTCTTGTAATTAAATATTTATCGAAAAGCGTGTCTCAATACTTTTAGCTGTTGCTATAACAATACTTTTTCAGTCTAGCGTTAAATAATATAAAGCTAATAAACAAACTTCGATAACGTAAGCTGCTAACAATATTTTTTAAACTTCAATTTCCTTCAGAAATAGTAGAACGTATTTGAGTAGAAACAATATTAATATTGTAATAGAGAAAAAGTATAAAGACTTTAAACGTCGATCTATAGAAAAGATATAGAGAACAATCTTTATTGCTTTAGTCTTCTATTGTATATAATTCTTATTGTAAGTTATTTGTGTTAGCAACTGCAAATCTACTGTAATATATCTAGTTTTAATTGTCGATTAATTCAAATAAATAGCTTTAAGCTGATAAAGATCGCAAACTGCTTTTTTATATATCTTTTTGTTCTGAATTATTTCTATAGTATTAATTTTTTAAAAAGCAACTTCTTTGTTCTTGTTTTAAGTTAACAAAAACTCTTAGACTTGTTCTAGAAAACACTTCGATATCTTAAATTGATTAAGAAAAAACAGAAGTATTGTTAGAGCTTGTAAAACAGAATTAATAGTATAAGATTAATAGATAGATACAATTATTGCTACTAAATTTTAACTAAATATGTCTGTCTAATCGATTACACTACTAAAAATAGATATATTTAGATACTCGAAAAAGACTGAACTGCAATAGATAGACGTAGTTAAAAATATAGAATAATTCTGTACAGCAGAATAGATTATATATATTTGCTTATTTACAATTTTGCGTAATAGAGTTAAATTGTTGTTTGTATTGTTATTGTTAATTGCATTCAATACAAGTGTAAGAATTTTGCTATTAAAGTTCGACTTAGACAAGCTTATTATGTCGACTTTGTTAAAATAAAAAGAGATAAGCAGAATTGCTTCTGCTTGCTCTATCTCTCGATATTTGTTGCTAATATTCGGCGAAATACTTTTGTTGTAAAAGATTAACTCAGAATTGATTTACGCAATAAAACAACTTGTATTGTCTCTTTTATTGCGTTTGCGCTTTTTAGAGACTTGTTTAAGTAGAAAAATTATATTAGAATCTGTACAAGTCAGTTATTCTTATTAAATAATAGAGAGATTTGTATTTGTTTTACAGAAATTAAGATTGTTTGTCTTCTCTTCTAGAATACAATTTGAGAGCAAATTATAGTATTGTATTATATATTTTACAAGAATTGCACTCTGAAATAAATTTAATCTTTTTACTATATATCTTATTATACTATATATAAGAAATAAAATATATATAGAATTAGTTACTCTTAAAATCAGTTACAACAGCTATTTATATATTGTATTATTTTTGCAAGTCTCGCAAGTCTAAAAAGAGTTAATATAATTACTTCTAAGCGCTTCTAGAAATATATCTTTTTTTTTAAAAATACTCTGTTTTTGTTATTTAGTGCTTTTATAATATTAATTGTTCGGACTTTTTCTTAAAATTTTGTATAGCAATCTTTAAGTTTGATATTTATTTGTAGATTCTATCGAGCTGCAAATTCTGCTTTTAGTAAATATAATATATTACAATACTCGATAATAAATTGCTCTAGCTCCATCGGCGATTCTCTTTTAGAATCTGACTGAATTGAATAGGACGGAAACTCTGAGTTCTAGTTAAATATTTGCTACATACTTGCAGAATTCTAGTAAATTTAATTAGATCGATAGATCGACAATTTTTTGCAAAACTTTTTGCGTTAAATAATATGTTAATCAATTGTCGATTAACAATACAAGCTCAAATTGTTCAAATTGATCGAACAAATTGTTATATTCGATATTCAATACTAGATCGAACAAGTTTTATAGTTCAATAATATTAATCAAGTCTATATATATAAATAGCTCAAAGAATTTGCTTATATTAATAATTTCAAATATATTGTGCATTCTTTAATAAAATTGTAGTTACTATTATATTTGCAGCTTCTAAATTTTCAATTGTTTCTATAATATTTAAGAGTATACAAAGTTTAAGATCTATTTGTATTTTTTAAGAGCAAATATTCTTAATTTGCGCAAAAAATGTTTCGAAACAAATATTATTTAATAACTATTAATAGAGTCTATTTAGCAAGAACTCAAACAATATATAGTATACAAACAATTCGATTATATCGAAAATATAAATAATAGTAGTAACAAACAAAAAACAAGACAAAAAATCTATTTAATTTTTTTTGTTTCTAACTTCTTAACTACTCGAACAATAATTATTTTGTTTTTGTATTTTATAAAGACTTTTCTAATTATATTTTTCTATTTTGCGATATTCGATATATATTAATTATTCTTTCTATTTAAAGACTTTTTATCGATTTTCTTTTCAATAATATATTTTAGCTATTAATTGCTCTTTAAGTCTAGTATCTTTTTGACAATTGTTCAACTAATATTTTTTTGTATTATTAGATATCTAGAATATCTCTCTTTCTTATTATATCAAACTATTATTTATTTGCAAGAATCGTCTATTAACTTTAATGTTGTTAACTTAATATTCTGCAAAACTAGTAAGTTATATATACAATATTGTTAAAAGATATCGAAATATCTAAAATATTTTAATTTAAATAATGGATTTATTTTTTGATATTTGTTTGTTGTTTCGATCGAAAAAAGAGATAAAAAGTTGTATTGCAAAACGTTAGCTACTATAAGTATTAGATTTCTAGAGATATATTTTATTGTCTTCTTTATTGTTTGTTTTACTATTAACAAACTAAAATAGCAATTAGTTTTCGATATTTGTTGCTCAAAATTGTTTTACTCTTTTGCTATCTATATTGTTAAATTCTTTATTTTTGTCGTTTTTGCTAATCGAATAATTTTTAATTTTCGACAAACTATTGACAAATTTTGTAGACTAACAATGTTAGTATAGTTAGATAACTATTAAACAACAACGTTTATTAATATATTAATATATTTTGTATATAGCAAGAATTGTCTTTATTTTTTTCTATATTACAATTTCTTGAAGTTTTGACGCTTGTCTAAATATATACGAATATAATATTGTTTTTATTGTCGAAAAAGATATTTAATTGCTAATATTAACAATTGTTAACTACTAATCTGATCTCTCTTAATTTTAGCAAACATTATATATTATCTATATAATAATTGTTCTTAATATTAAAAGCATTCTTTAGATTCTATATTTGTATTGCTATTAGTCGAAGAATTTGCTATTTGAAAATTATATTTATTAAGATGTTGCGTTAATAATTGTTTCTATTTAATTTTAAACTTCTAATTCTCTTGTAATAGATCTCTATATCGAAATCAAATTTGTTGAACAAATTATCTATAGAGTTTTTGATTAAATAGTCTATCTGAAGATTATTGTATATAAATTCTATATATCTCTTAACTTTTTTTTGCACTGCTAGTTTTATATAAAGCAGTATATTTTGTTGTTTTTCGAAAAATTGTTTATATTAGATCTTTTCAATTTTAATTATTTTTTTTGTTTGTATTAATCAATAACTCTTTTATCTAATATTAGAAATCTATTTTTTGCAACGTTTTTCGCGAAAGATATTTTTTCTTTAGTATTGTTTTCTTACTTCTGTATAGCTATACGCATATTAGCAACAATAAAAAATACTAGTTTGAAATAGATTAAATTAAATAGCTAATCTATATTTTTTTAACGTTCGATATTCTACTGTTTGTCGACAGAGAATTTGTAAAAAAAGTAATATATTATTTTTGAAAAGATTAGATATAGAAATTGTTTGCAAAAATTCTATATAGTTTTAGCTATTGTTGCTGTTCTTTTTAAGCTTTTATATTTTAATATATTGAGCAAGTAAATGCGTTATATTTCAGTAGTTTTGCGATATAATCTATTGCGTTGTTTTTGTCGATATTATATATTTGAACAATTAGATTGCGAATCTTCTTTATAATATAATCGCGAAAGTAGCTTATTTTGTTGTACAATTGTTTTTGTGTTAGTCGAATTTTAACAAGCTTAAATATTAGCGTCGATCTACTATTTTTTATTTAAAAATATATAACTCTAAATTAATTTGCGTATTTGTAGATTTTTGTTGCTTTATCTATAGATATTTTATTAGTATTAAGAACGAGTATCAATTATATTTAAGAAAATAAATAATATTTGTATTGTTATTGTAGTTCGAGAATATTATAGCTTTAAGTTATCTCTCGATTTTGCTATATACAAAACTTTTGTTATTTTTGTCTATATAGATATATTGACAATATGTATTTTACAACTATATAGTTTTTTTTTGTTACAATCTAGAAGTCTAATTAGATCTATTTTTGTTATTGTTAAACAAGAATTCTGTGTTTGAGATACTGCTATACTATATATATGCTAATAGGAATAAGATAACAAGATTTTTGCTATTTTGATTGCTTGTTAAATTAAACAACAATCTATTAATTCTTATTAAGCTTTTCTATTGTTTTTGATTAGTATATTTTTGATCTAAATTTAAATAGACTTATATAACTCTTAATGCGACTAGATTTGCTATTGTATACAAAACAATAATTAATAGTTGTTTCTGCTATAGATTTATCGATCTATCTATATTTTAAAGTTACTACTAACTTCTTGTTGTCTTTATTATTATTAATAATAATATTTTTTTTGCAAAATTGATTAGAAAGCAGTCTAGGAAAGTTTAAAAGTATTTGATTTTGCTAACAATTAAGCAAATTAGTTTTTATTTTTTACAATTAAATATAGAACAAACGCTTGCTATTTTAAAGAGAAATTATATAAGTTTTGCGTATTCTTTTTTTGTGCTCTTATTGATACTTATTTTGAATTGTAGCAAAAAAACAATAAAATAAATTAAACAATATAGTATAGCTATAAAATATACTATTTATTTAACAATATTAATTGAAAGTTCTTTAGAATATTCGATAAAATAATTGACAACTAAAATACAAGAGTTGATAAAAAAAATCTACAAAAAAAAGTCTACAATAGAAAATTATACAAATTATAATATATTAATTTAGTATATTTTCAACGCGTCGATCGACTATTATTCGACTATTAGCTAATTATTAGATAACTATTTTGAAATCGATTAATTATAAATCTAATTTTGTTCGAATTGTTAACTATAATTTTATAGTAACTCTGTTCTTTTTAAGATTATTATAATACAAGTAGATTTTTGTTTAGTATGCAACTTTCAATAGTATATTTATAATTAATAAATAATTCTATTGTTTGCAAAATTAATAATTGAATATTATATATAGTTGTAAATTGTAGATATATATTAAATATATTTTAGATAAATATAAGAGTCTTTAAACTTAGAAAGTTAATTGAAGAAACTATTAAACAAGTATTTTATACAATATATTTATCAACAACGCAAAATATTTTATTTATAAAAATACTCGATTTTAAATACAAGAGATTTCGACAATACAAAATAAAATATTGTTATCTTAAATTTTATTAAACAATTTTTGATACTTTTTTTTCGATATTTGGAATTTTTTGTTATATAAGATTATTATAAAGATCTTTTGTTTAAGTTGTCGCTCAATAATAGTTTACTTCTTGACACTCAAATTATATACTAGTTTTTAGATATAGTAGATTTTTTTCTAATTAATACAATGTATACGTTTTTCGATTTATATCTCTATATCTTTTATAAAGATTAATTTGATAATTATAATATATTTTGTTTTAATTAAGATTAAATCGACTAATAGAATATTGATTGTTTTAACTATAAAACGCAATCGAAAGTCTTGCTTAAACAATATTTTTTCTTCGAATTTTACTATCTTATTATAGTTACGTTTTTTTTGAAAATTTTCGACAATTTTAATATATTTCGATTAACTTAGATCGAAATAGAACAATATTGATATTTCGAAAAATATATTTTTAATATATTAGATTTGCAATCAATTGTTTTTTTTTTTATAATATTGCGCTATTGCGATTTGAGTTACAAACGTATTAAGACTATAATAGAGATAAGAAGCTATAGTACTTATATTGTAAAATACTATAGCTACTAATAGAAATATAGATACTACAATTATTTTTTAATTCTTCGATAGTTTTGCAAATCGACAAAATAATATATTGATTTTCGAATTATCTACTATTAAATTTGCGTGCTTTGTATAATATTTGATATTTTGTAGCAAGATTTTTCTCTTTAGTATCTTAATGTTAATTTTTTTCAACTTTAATTTTTCGATATATTTTAGATAATCGACGAAAGAAAAAGATACTATTATTTGTAGACTATAAGTTTTGTTGTTAAATTTTTTATCTAGAATTGCAATTAATTTATTGTTTTTTTTGCTACTTTTAATTTATATTTTATAGTGTTTTGTTAATAGCTTTTTAGTAGTCTTCAAGAATTCTACTCTAATTAATTGAACTTTTTTCTTTTATTGATGCGACTTTGCGATATAGATAGTTTGTTTGTAGAATTTCGAAAGTTTTACTATTTTGAAATCGAAAAAATTTGTTTTATTTGTCTATTTTATTAGAAACAACTCGACAATTTTGCAAAATTTGATTTCTATAACTTAAATATTCTGTATTAACTTTTTGGGATTTTTCAATAAAATATTAAAAGTTTTTTGCAGTTTTGTAATTGTTGCTTCAATTATATTACAAAGATTTTTGTTATCTATTTAGTCTATATCGATTTCTAGTATTTCGATTTATTTAGTTAAGTTGTCGAGAGTTTCGCAAGAAGTATTGCTAAAAAATATAAATTTGCAATTAGAATTTGCGACAAATTTAATAAATTTCTTGATTGTAATACTTTGTTGTCGCTTTTTATAGTAAAATTTATCTCTAGTAATTTCGAAGAAAATTAATATGCTAAATATTTTCTATCTATCTTTTCTATTCGAATATTGCAACAAAAAGATCAATGTCTTAACTATTTAATTTTTGTATAATAAAAAGCTAATAACAATAATATAGCGATCGAAGTCTTCTTTAAATAGATTAGAAATATAAAAATATATATAGTTATTGTCTATCTTTGGCGAAACAATATACTTATTGCGATAGCTTAATAGAAATCTCGATTTTTTCAATATATTGCTATATGCAACTTTGAATATTATTTTTAGCAACTTGTAACTATAATTGTACAATAACTTTTACTTCTTTAGTATAGAATTTAACAAGTTTAATTGAATAACTTGCAACTTAGAACAACAAATTAGCAACAAAAGATTTTATATAATTCTATTAGAAACGCAGAAATATTTAAAGAGTTAGAGATTGGATTTTTTAGATAGATATTTATTGTTTTTGGTATTTTGTAATAGATATTTGTGTGCTATTAAGAAATTCTTTTTTTAAGATTTTTAAATTTTTCGCTATATAAGCATAAACTATCGATTTAGAACAAAAAAAACTATCTATTGCAACAACTTTACAACAACAAATCAATTAAAAATTATTTTTTATATAGTTTCTAAAATCGAGTACTATATTTTGCCAGTATTTATTTTGTTGCTATTGAAATTATCTCTAGTTTTGAATTGCTACATCTATAGTATAATAACAAATTCGAAAATTTAAAAAAAATATAATTTCTTTTTTAGATTAGACAATTTAATCAATAAGTTTTTGTATATTTTTGTTGTATTTTTTTGTTAGAACTTATAGAACTTGTTTCGATTCTCTAATACAATATATTTGTATATTTTTGTTTTATTAATATTTAGAATCTAAGTGTCGAGTATTCTTTTTTTAATATTTTTGTCTATTTCGATTAAATCTATTTTTGCTTGTTTATTTTTCTTAATTTTAGCAAAATTCGATTAATTAACAGTTGTATTGTTGTTTTTTACTATATATTTTTTGTCGATTGTTTTATCTTTGTTATTGAACAAGATATCTAATATCTTTTTGTCGATTAATCTATTATTCAATATCTACATTTTATTTTCTAATTCTGTAATTTTTTAACGTTTATAATAGAAGTTCTTATTGTTCTTTTTTTTAAATTTCTATTTGTCTTGTAATTTCTTGCTATTAAAAAAAAAAAATTTGTTTTAAATTGTTTGTCTAATATTGTTTTTTGCTTGCGCAGAAGTCTCTTCTTTTTATTTAACACTATTATATATATTGTTGTTAATATTGTTATATTTGATATCGTTAAAGCGCTTATCTACAATATAGTCGATATCTTAATAGAGAATACAAATAGTGCTGCTATAGATAATGCAACAAATAACGCTATAGACTATATAATAGAGTAGAACAAAACAATAAGCTCGAATTTAGATTTTGTAACAAGAGTATAAAAATCTGTAGCAATAGAAGATTGTAATCGAAAAAAAGATTTTTTGCTAAATAATATTAACTTGTTGTTAATGCGCTTGCGAGCTATATTCGATATTAGCTAATAACAAAGATAATGTCAATACTTAATATATTTTTGACGTTATATTTTGTCGATAGTAGAGATTTGTTAATATCGAGAGAAAATTGTAGAATCTAAAATAGATACAATAGAAGCTATATTGTATTAATATGCAAAACAATAAACAAATTGAAGTCTAGATTGATATTTTTAGTTACTAATATTAATATGCTACTCTTAAATATAAACTTATTGTTTTTAGAATCGATCGAAATAATTTTGAACTTAAATATTGTAAATTTGTCTATAACAATTTTTTTTAATACAATTTGCAATTTTTCTATTAAGTTGACAAAGACAAAACGACTTTCGAGCTTAAATTGTATAATATTTTTGTTGTTTTAAATTATTGTCTACTTTACGCAAAAATTAATTAGTATTTTATAATCTATATATCTCGGTTCTATTGTATCGCTTAATATAAATTTATCAATAAGATTGCTAACTAGCTATATAAATGTTTAGATATCTTCAAGTTGCAAAATATTATCTCTATATTTATCTATAAAACAATAATCGAATTTCTAGATTTAAACACTTGCAAAATCGAATACTAAAGATAACTTGCAATTTTTTGTAGTTTCTAGCTTAACACTTTTTAATTAACTAATAAAAATCTTCTTTTTTTTAATCGATATTTTTGCGCTCTTTTTGTTTATTGACGTTGTATTGCTTTCTGATCTAAAAACTAAAAGTTAATATTGCTTTTCTCGATAGTTCTATAATAGAACAAGATTTTTTACAATTAGTATTTTTTTATTTTTATCAACTATAGTATCGAAGTAATTATTAAAAGTTTTGTATAGTTTAATACTAATTTTTGTTAATTTGTCTTAATCGATTTTTGTTTTAAATTTATTGTCGATTTTTTCGACATTTTTAAGTAGAGATTGAACAACTTTTTCGATTTTAATATAAAATTTGTTATTAATATTTAGAGTATTTTTGATACTTTTTTTGTTTTATATTTTTTTTAGACTAACTATATTGTATAATCTACAAAACACATATATACAAAAAAAAATAAAAATAGATAGAAATAAAATATCTCGAAGTAAAATTAGATTATTTGACAATTTAAACACATTTATTTACAAAGATCGACTATCGAGCAATTATCGACAATATTATTTTATATATTAGCGAGTAAACTATAATAAACAACAATTAGTAAATTATAATTATTTGAAAACTACTATTGTATTATAAATTGCAAAATTAAGTTAATACAATAGCAATAACAAAAACAATTTACTCTCTTTTATATTGCTAATAACACAAATTCTTTTTTTATTTTTTGATTTCTATCTATATAATAATTCTGTGCATAGACTACTCTTATCTTGATTTAATATTTTTTATAATATAGAATTACAATATATAGTAGCTATAATACAATATATACGTTTTGTTTAATATAAACTAGTTATAAAGTAATCTAGTTACAATTTAATTTGTTAATAAGATTTTAGATCGATTATTTGTTAATCGACTATCAAATAACAATCGATCGACTATTGAATAATTGTCGAATAATTAGTTTCTAATATTATTTGTTTTATTAATTTGATTGTTAAAACTACTTACTTTATCTTATATTAAAATCTCTTAATTTATAGAAATTATCTTGTTGTTGTTCTATAGATTTGCGAAATATGCAAAGAAGATATCTAAAAATAAAAATAAAATATAGACTTATTAAATTGCTTAGTATTAGATTAGATTGTGCAACAATAAATTATTATTGTACTATTAGCAATTATAGTATTTTAAATAAATTGCTATCTACTTGCAAGATTATCGACTATCTTTTTGCTTATATACAAGAATCTATATTGTAGTTTTTCAATATTAGAATTTTATATTTAAGATAGTTTTTAATAATAATATATTTTTCGACAATTAGATTATACACAAATCTCTATATATAGTATACTTTTTTTTATTCGATTCGATAATTTTGTTTTTAGATTTATATATTTATGTTTTTTATAAAAATCGATTTAATAATTAAAATATTTGTAGTTTTAATTAAAATTAGATCGACTTCTAGAATATCAATTGTTCTAACTATAAAGCAAGATCGAAAGTTTTGTTTAAACAATATATTTTTGTCGAATTTTATAGATTTGTTAAGATTATATTCTTTCTAAAATTCTTTTACAATTTTTGTGCGCTCGAATTAACTTAAATCGATATAGAACAATACTAATTTTTTAAAATAAAAAATTCTAATAAACTAGATTTGCAATTAGTTAATAGCTTAAACTTTAATATATCAAATTGTTGCAAACTTAGCAATATATAATAGATATTAGAGTAAAGATAGAGAGCAATAATATATATATTGCAAAAAACTATAATTATTGATAGTAACACAAACTTAACAAGTGTTTTTTGTTTCTTTAATAGTCTTGCAATTTGACAACGTAATAATATTATTCTCGAGTTGTTTGCTAAATTATTGTTGTATTTCGTATAATATTTAATATTTAACAACAAAATCTTTTTTTTTAATATTTTTGTTTTTACTTTTTTTAAATTTATCTTTTCAATATAGTTTAAATATCTAGCGTAAGATAAGAATGCTATTATTTGCAAGCTATAGATATTGTTGTTAAATTTGTTTTTTAAAATTGCGATAGATTTATTGTCTTTACTACTATTGTTAATTTATATAGTATAACATTTTGTTAACAATTTTTTAATATTTTCGAAAAATTCTACTTTAAACAAATTTATATTCTTTTTCTATTAATATAGCTGCTTAATATAAATAGTATATTTGTATAACTTCGAAAGTTTTTTAATTTTAAAATTAGAAAAGTCTGTTTTATTTGTTTGTCTAATTAAAAGCAACTTAACAATTTTTCGAAATTTAATTTTTATAACTTGTATATTTTGTATAGATTTCTTGAAATTCTTTAATAAAATATCGAAAATCTTCTATAGTTTTCAATAGTTGTTTCGATTTTATAACAAAGTTCTTTATTTTCTATTTAATTTATATCGAATTCTAGCACTTTAATATATTCAATTAAGTTTTCGAATATTTTGCAAAAGATATTATTAAAAAATATAAATTTGCAATAGAAATATTCGACAAATTTCTTAAAATTTCTGATAGTTGTATTTTGTATTTGTTTTTTGTAGTAAAATTTGTCTCTAATAGTTTTCGAAAAAAACAATATACTATATTAACGCTATTCCGATTTTTTATTTCGATATAGTTTTGTAAAAAGCAATATCTTAACTATCTAACTATTATATAATAGAGAGCTAATAATAAGAATATATCGATCGAAATTTTTTTTGAATAGATTTAAAATATAGAAGTACTAGTAATTATTAGTACAATAGAGTATTAAACTCGATCGATTGTTTTTCAAACTTTTTAAAGATATTACTATATACAATTCTAAATATTATTTTTAGCAATTTGTAATTTTTGTTGTACAATATTTTCTATTCTCTTAGAAAGAAACTTAGCAAATTTGACTAAATATTTGTTAGCTTTAAATCAATATTTAGTAATAAAAAATCTTAAGTAATTTTGTTAAAGACGCAACAATATAGAAAGAGTTAGAAATTAATATTTTTAAATAGATATTTATTATTTTCGATATTATTTGCAAGATATTTGTGTGCATTTAAGAAGTTTTTTTTTCAAGATTCTTAAATTTCGCAATAAGTTAATATTAATTAGCAATTTAAAATAAAAAAAACTATTTGTTGTAAAGTCTTTTCGACACAATTGTTAATTAAAAATCATTTTTGTAGTTTTAAAAATCGAGTATTATATTTTGTCGATATTTATTTTATTGCTATTGAATTTATTTTTAGTTTTGTTTTGTTGTATCTAAAATATAGTAACAAATTCTAGTATCTAAAAAAAATACAATTTTTTTTTGTTTTGGCAATTTAATCTCTAAATTTTTACTAATTGTTGTTGCATTTTTCTATTAGAAAATACAAAATCTATTTTGATTTTTTGATATAATATATTTGTAGATCTTTGTTTTCTTAATATTCAAAATCTAGATTTCGAGTACTTTCTTTCTTTTATTTTTGTTTATTTTTAAAAGATTTGTTTTTAACTGTTTATTCTTCTCTATCTTGTCGAGATTCGATTAATTAATAACTATATTATTATTTTTTACTATATAATTTTTATTGACTTTTCTATCTTTGTTATCGAATACAATATTTATTATTTTTGTATTATTCGATATATTGTTTGTTGTTTTTGTGTTGTTTGTCGATCTTTGTATCTTTTAATACTTTTTGTTTTTAATTTTTCTAACTTAATTTTAAGAAACTATTTATTGTTCAAATTGTTGTTGTTGTCTATTTTACTTGTTTTTTTTGAATTGTCTCTAATGTAGATTTTGTATGTGTCTATTTTTTGTTTGTTAACAAACTCGACTAAGTTGCTATCTATTGTAGCTATTAATTTAGCGACAGATTTTGCTGCTAACGCAATATAGATATTGTTGTTAATATTGTTGTACTTAATACAACTAATACGTTTGTATACAATATAGTTAATATAATTGTAAACAATATATTTAATATAATTGTAGACAGTATAGTTGATACGATTGTAGACAATATAGCTAAATAGAATAAAACAATAACTTTGAGTTTTGATTTCAAAACAAAAGTTTTAAAATATAAAACAAACAAGAATTGTAGTCGAGAGAGTAAATTTTTGTCAAATAATAGAATTTAGATATCAATATATCTGAAGTTCGCAATCAATATAAATCGATAATAAAAACAATATCAATAATTAATATATCTTTAATATTAGATTTGATCAATAGCAAAGACTTATTAATATTAGAAAAAAACTATAAGATTTGCAACAAATATAATAGAAATTCGATTGCAACAATATACAAGATCTCAATTGAATTAAAGTCTATATTAATATTTTTAGTTAATAATATTATTGTACTATTTTTAGATATAAACTTATTGCTCTTAAAATTAATCAAAACAATTTTAAATTTAAATATTATAGATTTAATTATAGCAAGTTTTATCAAAATAATACACGATTTTTCTAAAAAACTAATAATAACAAAACAATTTTTGATCTCAAACTATACAATATTTTTGTTACTTTAAATAATTGACTATTTTATACAAAAGTTCAAATATATTTTATAATCTATATATCTCGACTTTATTGTATTGTTCGATATAGATTTATTAATAAAATTGCTAATCAATTGTATAGAAGTTCAAATATTTTTAAATTGCAAAACGTTATCTTTAAAACAATAATCAAAATTCTAGACTTAAGTATTTGCGAAATCGAATATTAAAAATAGCTTGCAATCTTCTATAATTTTTAGTTTGACACTCTTTAATTAACTAATAGAAATTTTTTTATTTTTAATCGATATTTTTGCGCTTTTTTTGTTTATCGATATTGTATTGTTTTCTAATCTAAGAACTAAAAACTAACGTTGTTTTGCTTGTTAATTTTATAGCAGAACAAAATTGTTAAAAACAAATAGTTTTTTATTTCGATCAAATATAATATCTATACAATAATCAAGATTTTTGTATAGTATTTTGTTAATTCGATATAATTTGATTTAATCGATTGTTGTTTTAAATTTATTGTCGATTTTTTCAATATTTTTAAGCAGAGATTGAGCAATATTTTCGATTTTAATATATAGTTTGTTATCGATTTTTAAAATACTTTTAATTGTAAACGCATTTTACAACTTCTATTTAACTATATTTAATATTGTTTGTTGCAATAACGCTACTAATAAAATATTAAATAAAAAAGATAATATAGTGCAAAGAAAGAAGTACAAAGATTAATAGAAATAAAAATAAAGATTGAGCGAAAATTAAGCGAATTTCTTTATTATAATATAAGATTGCGAAAATAGAATTTTGTAATTGTAAAATTAGTCGATATTAGTTAATATTAATCGATATTAGTTTGCTTATTATTGATTAACAAAACAATATATTTAGATTGCATATTATTATAAATATTATTAAAGAATTTTTGCACATTTTTCGAAGTAACAAAAGACACTCTCTATTATATTAATTTTCTTTAGTTTACAATATTAACAATTGTATATTAATACAAAAGAAAAGAAGAATTCTATATCTAACTATCGAAAAACATCTTCTTTGACAAAATTACAAAAATATTTATATCTATTGCGCGTACTTGCGTCTCTTTATTAAGACAAAAAAAATTATTGTATTGTTATATTAACAATACTACACAAACAATATCTACTTACTCTAATAGTACTATATTATTGAAGATCTTCTTTATTAAAAGCTATTGCAAATTACTTAGTTTTGCGTTGCGCATTAACAACAACTATACAACTAATAAGAGTTATTTATAGTTAAATCTTTTTTTCTTCTTAGCAATACATTTGAATACAAAAGCGCAATTCGAAAGAGAGAGAATATTGTCGATTAATACTAGATATTATAGTTTTTGTTTATAATAAAATAATCTTAAAAAAGCAAACAATGTAATTGCAATACTTTAAAACAATATTGTTTAATTTTAACTAATTAAATTGTTCGAAATCGAAAACAAGTCTTTATATAACTCTTAACTATCGATATTATATAGAATTGCTATTTTAGATATATTTTTAAATAGTTTTTTATCTAATTTGTCAAATATAGTATTAGATAATTAGAATAATTCGAATATACGCAATTTGAGAGTATTAAATTAACAATTTACAAAAGAAGAGAATTAGAAACAATATCTATTTTGTCTCGACAAACTAAATAATACGCAAACAATCAAAATTATATCTAATTTTTGCGAAAATCAATATATAATTCTTGTTAATTATAAAGATCTAGCTATAAGTTTGTTTTCTCAAAAAAAGCAATTTGTATTTGTATCGATTTCAAAAAAGAGTCGATTATTAAATATATTAAAGAAATTTATTTTCTTTCTTATATGCGCAAATTGTTGTCAAATAGAATTTAAGACATTTTTTCTAAAATTGCAATTAAAAAAGAAAAGATATAAATTCTAAAAAAAGACAACTTTTGTTAGAAATTGCTTCTTTATTTTTGCAAAATTCTTTTTTTTTTCTTTTTTAGAACAACTATTATAGTTATTGCTACTCTTTCTACAATTGCAAAGTTGCTCAAATTAATATTAAATACTTAAATCGAATTTTTTATTTTTTTTTTCTTCTTGTCTATCTTTAATATATTTTATTTTTTTTAGAATACAACAATTCGATAGAGTTTTGCTCAATAATTGAAATGCGCTATAGTATTTTATTTTTGAGATTTTTGTTATTTGTCTAATTTTTGCTATCAACGCATTGAATTCTATATATTCGACAAATCTATAAAAATAGCTTAATACAATATTTTGATTAGTTATAGTTCTTCGATAATGCGAATTTCGACTTAGAGCTTTTTTTCGATATCTTTTTTGTGCAAAAATATACAATTTGTTTTATTGTATTCGATTATAGAAGTAGAGAGAACACAAGTTACGATCTTGTTTTTTGTAACAAAAGCATACTAATATAGTTTGTCGATTTTAATTATAAATAGAGAATTCTAATATAATATAATTTTAATAAAGTTGTTTGCAAACTTAATTATCTTAATTTTTTTTTATTTTTCTTAAATTTGTTGACAAATTTATTAATATTAATATTATCGATAGTCGAGATTTTGCAAATTTGATCTTTTTTAAAAAAAATAATCGACAAAGTAATAAATATATCGACGTTAATTGTATTGCTATTATTCTTGTTGTCGATAATAATAGTTTTTTTTGTCTTAATTGAAGTGCGCTTTTTCTAAATAGATATAGATATATATATATGTGCACAAAGTAATCTTTTAGAGATTTTAGTTGTAAAAAAGAGTAGAGAAAAAAACAATTAAGAATAGTATATTTGCAAAAATTCTACAATTGTCAAATTGTCGACTAATATTAGTATTGTCAATAGATAATCGACAAACAATTGTTTAATACAATTTTCTTTTTTATTTTTCAATTTTTTTTCTTTTTTATTGTTAGAAGAACAACAAGAAGAAAATCAAATTTTAAAATCTTAAATAAAAGATTTGTTGCGCAAGTTGTAATGTTTGCAAGAAATTCTATTATACTATTTTTTAATTACTTTAATCGAGATTTATCGCAATTACTATACAATTAGCTAGAGACTCTTAACTATTATATCTGCTATTAGAGCAAAAAATTCAACTTTGAACGTATTTATTTATTGCTAGTATAGTATAATTGAAATAGAACAAAAGTACAACTATTGTGTTAAACTCGAACATTGTATTACAACTGCGTTGTATTAAGTATTGCTCAAGTCTTTAAAATATATAAGTTTTAATAAATCGAATATTATATTTTTGTTGCACAAAGATACTTAAAGAGAGCAAAGAAATAAAAATATACAAAAATTATTGCAAAAGATTAATCAAACTAGAACTACAAGTATTTAGTAAAAATTTTGCAATTAAAAGATAAATAAAGCAAAAATACGCGCAAAAAACTTGTAGCTATCGAAATTCTTAATTATCAAATTATATTCTTAAATTTAAAAATATTTTTTTATTTAAGTTTCTATTAGATCTCAATATCGAAGTAGACTTTGCTATAAATAGCAATACAAACGCAAGAATAAAAAATAACAATATTTTAATAAATTTTAATATATTAACGAATATATTAAATACAAAGTCTATCTTATCAAAATTAATAAAAAAAATATTGCATTAGTAGACTTAAACAGAATTGCACAATATTAATAAAGAAAAAGATCTAAATATAGATACAAATACAAATACAATTGCTAATAGTAGACGCGCAAATTAATTAAAAGAGAATTTTCTATCTATATTAACAATGTTGCAAAAAAAGATATACAAAAAGATTATAAACAAAAAAATTAAAAAATCAACTAAAAACTTGAACAAAGTTTAGCAAAAAATATATAAAAATTTTTTAAAAAGCAAAAAGTATAACAAGAAAATACAATAGCAATTAAATCAATTAAAACTAAAGAATAAAAACAAGATATATATTTATTTTTTAAACAAACACTACAATTCTTTTTACAACAAAATAGACTATATATTTGTTTATTAATTTTATACTTTACAATATACAAAAGACAATATAAATTGCTTCTTTAACAACAAACAACTAAAATTACTATATTATTTTATATTTTTTAAAAACAATTAGCAATAGCTTACAAGACTCGAGCAAATCGAATAAAATATTAAGAACAATATATAGAAATACAAAAAAATTAAACTAAAATTTAATATCGAAAACGCAAAACAATTAAATCGAAAATACTATATATAGTAACAATTAATTAAGAAGATTATTTGTTTCTTTATAGATTACAAATTGCACGCTTAGAATTTTAGATATGCGTTAATACAACAGTATATTAATAAGAAAAAGAGACTATAAAATTAGTATTAAATTGCAAATAATTGATAGAAAAAACAAACAATTTATTTGTTAAAAGCTACAATTGTTCTTATATTTATTGCTATAGACAAAATTGTACTTTTTAGACAATAGAGCAATTAAAGTACTTAATTTATTTATATAACTATTAGCAATCTTAATTGCATAGCTTGTTAATATTAAAAGAATTCAAATATAGTTTTGTTAAATTATATCTTTATTGTTTATATAGAAAAAAAAAATGCTAAACTATTAAATATAGAGATTTATTACTATATAATAGCTCTTATAACAAAGCGTAAATATATCTTAAATATATTTTTATAAATATTAGTTAATTTTCTAGAGATATTTTAGTATTTAAGCAATTGTCTATTTATAGTTTGTTCGATATTTGTTGTGCTAATAGTTAACTCAAATATTGTTATTTAGTTTTTGCTAAAATAATAATTAACTATTTAAAGCAAATTTTTGTTACAAATATTAAGCAAAATATTTATTGCTTAATTTGCACAATATTGTCGAACTATTAAGAGAATATTATAAAGATATAGAAAACTCGAACGCATTAAAACACAAAAATACAAATAGATAAACAAAATCAATATATAGTTAATTAAACTAACAAGAACTATATATACAATATTAAGAATTTCGTTTAAAAATTTTCTTATATTAATATATATACTATTATAATAATAGATTCTTTTTATTAATTAAAGAAGAGCATTCTTATAGATTTTATTCAATAATTAAAGAAGATTTTCAAAAAAAACTATTCGAAAGAATTGAACAACAATTAAATATATACAAATTAAGAAAATTATTAGCAAAACAAATGTTGTTTTTCAATTTAATTAAAGATTTCGAGCAATCTTTTTTGTTTACAAATTGTGTATTTTTATTTATTTTAGTAATATCAAACAATAGACAAACAACAAGCAAAATGCTATTATATAGCAACTAATAACTATTATAATATTTTTGCTACTTAAGCTAACTTTGGAGATATTGCAAATTACAATTGCAATATTAAATTTTATTATGCTAGCTATATACAATTTTTACAACAAGAATACGTTAAGATATTTGAATTTTGCGCAGAGTTAAATTAATATATTTAAAACAATATTTACAATTTATAGCGCAATAGAGATTAAAATCGAATAGAAAATATTTAATAAATTTAAGTTTTATATTTTTAGTTATTACAAAAACTTTATTAGAAAATTTGAATCTATTAATAATTGAAACACAAAGTATTTTGAAAAAATATATATTTATTGTATTAAGATCTTCTATTTACAAATTAATAAAAAGATAGATTATATAAAATAGATTTGTGCTTATAATAAATAAAATATAAATTTTTACACAATAGATATTATATTAAAACGCAAAAAGATATTGAATACAAAGAACTTGTTGTTTAAGAAAAAAATTACAATTACTTATTTTGCGAAAGCTGCAAATTTCTGAAAATAAAGTTAGAAACTTTTGTTACGCGCAAGTCTAAAACTAAATTTCAAATATCTAAATAATAAGTTTTATTAAAAACTTGATAATGTAGTTAATAAATAGGATTTCGACAGACTTGTAATAGCAATTGCGATATTTGTTTGTTAGCAATAAGCAAAATTGAATTGTATAGAAGCTATTTAATATAATTCGAAAGATCAATTATATAGACGTTTGAATAATAGCAATTTGATAATTAAGTTGTTTTCTTTTGCTTCAAATATATAAAGAAGAGAGTTAAATAATAATTGAATACAAGACTTTATTGTATTAATTTATATATTTGTTGTCTATTATAAACAAGATATTTAGTTAAATTGTAATAATAAAGATATTGCACGTTGTTCAAATAGATAGCAAGAAAAGTTCGACAAATAACGCAATAACTATATATAGTTTTAGAAGTTCTCGAACGAAAAAAATTATTAGAAAATCTTACAAGCAACTCTGTTTAACAGTTAATCGATTAAGAAACTACTATTGATATTAACAATTAGAGACCCAAATAAAAGAGACAAACAAAAAAAAATCAACAATATAATAAAGTATTTCTAGATATTCTTAGATAGATTAACAATACTATATTATATAATATTTATAATATAATTAAGCTATAGTTTTGACTTCTTAGCAATTCGAATCGATTGCATTTTCTTAGTAGATAATGTATCTATAAAATAAGCAATATCTATTGAAATGCATATATAATTTAGACAAATATAATTAACAAAAAGAAATACTATCTTAATAATTAACTAGACAAGAATTAGTACAATTTTTGTTATAATAAGAACTTTATAAGTAAGAGATATCAAGTAACTATAGATTGGAATTGCAAATAGATTGCTATAATATATTAATTAAGACAATAATCTATTTGTTGTTTCAATTTATAATTACTTGGAATTGATATAATAGAAGTGTAGTATTGTTTATAATTATATATACTACGTTAGAGTGCAAGTAGTTAATTCGATAATTTGCTAATTAGTTGATTGTTAAATAATATATTTTTATTAATCAACTATTAAATAAGTTTCTTAATTAATTTTTGCAACTTATATTAAACTACAATACGTTAAAAGTCAAAAATCAAATATAACAAAAACGAAAATATATATAAAGAGCAATTGATTAACAGACACTTATTGCTAAAGATAGATAGCAATATTAATATTTATTAGAAAATAATGCGAGACTTAATATAGTATTGTTAATTGTTAAACAATAAAGACGTATTATATAATCTATAGTAAATATTTAAGAATCTATTTGTTTAATAGTATTCGATCGAAATAAATTAAAGCAAATATAGAATTGAAATCTTTCTCTTTAATTTGTCAATATATATCGATTTGCAATATTGTCGAACAAACAAATAGCAACAATTTTTATATTTGCAACATATATTTTTAGAGATTTTTTCGATTTTTAAGAAAGAAGACTATTTATTAAATCTAAATTATATATGTAGATAGCAATAGTATCTTTAAAAGTGTTTTTTTTTTGATATTTTGTGCTTAGTTTGCAAAAGTGCTCTTTAAACAAGTATTTAGATATTTTGCTAACACAATATATTGAGAACGTAAATTAAGAAAGAGAAACAATAATTAAAAATATAAAAACAAACAAAACTCTACTTTTTCTAATAATATTTTTGGCAATTAGATTTACGCAAGATAAGTAAAAAGAGAAAATTAATAGATTTCGAATTGTTCAACATATAAAGATAGAAAAAGAAAAAAAAAAGCTTGTTAAGAGCAAAAAGAAAAGTCTACAATTATAGAGTTTAACAAAAAAAAAATATAGCAGCAATTGCAAAGATCAAGAAGCGAAACGTTATTGCTCGAGAAATAGAATAGAGAGATTAACAAATTTTGCAATTAAATAAATTGATTATTCTGCAGTATAGACGTTAACTTAATCTGCAAAATAAAATATTTTATTTAATCGAGAGCGTTTGTTTTGTACTCTATTGATTGTTGTAGTATAGTAATAAAAGTATTTGCGTTATTATTTTAACTTTTAGATCGATTTTGTTAACTTATATATTTGATTTAATAAAGACAAGATATATTTGTTGAACATATTACAATAGAAAATAATTGTTGCGTAACTAGTTCTCGATTAATCGATAATTAAGAAGAAGTCTTTGTTAAATCGAAACTTAGAATAAAGAGTACACAAATAGTTTTTTAAAAATATTGAATCAAAGAGTTGAAATTGTATATGCAAGATAAAATACAAACGCTATACAAGTTTTCAAGTCGACAATAGATAATAATACAATTAAGATTTATAATTTTGATACAAATATAATAAATATATATAGATAAAATATTAGAAGATTGGAATTTGAAAGATATAGAAGTATGTCTATATTATTATATTTGGTAGCAATTATAATTATTGTATATTGTTACAATAATAGCAACTTTGTAGTTAATTTGAATCGATTGTTTGTCGACTAACGTTGTCTAAAGTCGATCGACAAACAAGAATATATATTAGCTATCAATGTTTTTATTAATAATACTATAGATTAATATTGTTAATTGGAAATTCGAAAGATCTAAATTGCTCTAATTGACTTGTTAAAACTTGAATATTATTACGAGAATTTAGACAATTTAGATAGTTCGATTTGAATTGTTTAGAATCTAATAAGATCGGAGCAGATCGGAATTAGATCTAAAATCCGACTCTAAAAGAGAATTGCCGATATTGATATCTTCAATATTCTTAAAGATATCTATTTATGTAAATTTCAATTTCTTAGAAGTAGAGAATGCGATATAAGCGGAGCATATAATAAAACTAATTAATAGTTAGCAAGATTAGAACAAGTGCAACACAGAATATAAAAGCAATATAAGATAATATATGTTAATATCAAGTTAGAAACTATGTTTTACAAAGATCTTTGTCTAACTTCCTCTCAGAGAATTAACTTTGTATTCGCTCTTAACTTTACGACAACTTCCAAAATATTGGACGTAAATATATTATATTCAGTATTAATTCCTAATATTAGTCGCTAACTAATCCAGAGATTATCTGAGAAAGAATTGTAAGCGAATAAATTCTTAATATAGTCTTTTCTTATGTTCAAGCTACAGATCGACAACGTTAACTTGCTCGTAATTGGCGACAAGAAATAATTGTCTAATATGTAGATATATGTAACTAGTAATAACTAGTAATAACTAATAGTAGCTAGTAATATAGACTAGTGCAATCTAAGTAAGTAGTTGTGTTATTGCGACAATAACTTTAAATCTATATTATACAAAATATCTTAAGACTCTATACTATTCGATCTGTCTAGCAGTACTTAATTATATAATAAGCTTGTATCTAATACAATGCTCTATCTTGGAAGTGCATAGCTACAGAATATTAATATCTATAGAATATTATATATAACTGAACTTTACAAAGTTTGTTACTATAAATATTAGTAAATAAAACTTTTATAGATTCTCTGTAGAATCTTAATTACTCTATTATTAAATAATTCTACAATTTATCGAAAAAGTTAAAAAATAATATTAGCAAATCTTCTATTTTTAGATTGTCGTCTAATCTAATTAAGTTGTAAAAATAGTTTTGTTGTTTGCGATAAAATTTACAAATTTTAGTTAAGTTGCAAATTCTTTGTTCTAATTTGGCAACAGTATACGTATTCTTAAGTTTCTTCTTCTTTCGACGCTGTTGAAATTTTGCTAAAGTATCTGCGTTGCGCTTTTGTTTCTTGTTGCTCGATCTTAAATAGACTAATTGTTCGATTCTAACAGTTGGAACCGAATTGCATAAATTATGAAAATACTAACTATATTAGGTTAAAACTTGATCTAATTAGGTATAACTTTCGGGTCGGGTTATAGATTTTGGGGAAAAACCGACCCGAACGATTAATCTAATCTTAAATCAGATATTAGATTAATAGATATCTGTATAAAATTGTCGAGAGTCTGAAAGAAGTAGCTGCTCTGCGTTCGAGAATCTACAATATTATAAGATAACAAGACTAGCGATTTAATTAATGTTAGAAATAATATCGAATAAATTAATGCTTAATAAATTATTAAGAATTGCTAAAATGCTACTGTATTATAATAAAAAGCAACTAAGAGATAACTATTGTAATTGGAAAAAGATTGCAAGATATATCAACTTGTATTCTATAAATATACTAATTGCAAGATCTTTATGCTAGATATTCTTAATTTAAATAAAAAGATAGAAAGAGAAGATAACAAAAAGAATTCGAGCTCTATTGTATTAATCTCTTTTACAATAGATAGATATTGCTGCAATTTGACAATCTCTAAACAACTACTTGAATTCAAGAATATTGTGTGCAGAACTGTTGTTTAAGAATACAATTTTTGACTAAATCTATAAATCAATATTTTAGTTTAAGCTTGTCTAGAAAGTAAGTTTGTCCAATTTATCTAAAACAATTTAAGAGAGAATAAGCAACAAAAACAATATAGATTGCTTTTTTGTTAAAAAACTCTATCAAGCATAATCGATCGAATTGAATTAAGAATATTGTAAATATTCGAGAAAAAACACAATTTTGCTATAGATTACACATCTACAGCGCTTGAAAACTTAAAGAACACTATATCGAAAAGTAGAAGAATCTGAAGCGCCGAAGCTTTCTAGAATTTTAATCAGAAACATTCTATAACTATTGTGTTTCTTGCTTAACAGATACAAATAATAAGAAGATTAATAATTGTCAAAGTATTGTTGTAAAAAGAGAAAAGAGAAGTTAGATAGATACAAAGATAGAAAATGCGATTTTGTTGAAATTGTAACGTAGTAGATTATTATTATCTACTAAATTCTCTGTCTTCTTTCAAACTTCTTTATTGTTTGCGCTGATTGTCGTGAAGTTATTTTGAGTGTAAAAATAATTTACTTTGTTAGTACAAGATTATAATTAAGAGAAGATTAGATTTATATACGTTTATAAAACTATTATATGTACAAGTCAATCAGAATTCTGTCTGCAAAATATAGTATCGAGAATATGTCGACAATATTCGAGAGCGTATCGAAAAAGTTTCCAAAATATAATAGTGCCAAGATAAGTCGCAAACCGTTTGATAGATCGCAAATTGTTTAACAGATAGAAAACAATTAAGTGCAGAAAATTAGTCTCTAGTCTTAGCGCAAAGAACTTAGTCCAATTCGTGTAAAAGCTATATTTCTTTATAACTGAAAATGGCACAACATATTATATCTTTCTTTTCTTTAAACAGAATAAGATAGAACTATCAGACAAGATAAAGCTTACACTTCTATCTAAAAATTTAAAACTTGATATACAATATTGCGCGCAGAAGAATGCACTCGATTCGGAGATTGCATATCTCTAAATTACACTATTAAGAGAATATATATATTTTGCTTAAAATCTTCTTCTGCTGTTCTAGTTATCTTCTTTTACGTTTAACTTGTTTAAATTGTTCTATACTTACTATAATTGTAATAACAAATAGAATATTATATTTGTCGGAGATCAATTTTGTCTAATTAGTTTTCAAAAATATTTAGATTAGCAAAAAGATTGAAACTATATACAATTTACTGAAAACAGATAAACAGATAATATATTCTGAATTTTTAGTTTTAAAAATTCTTGCTAATATCTTGCAATCTTTTGTAGATATCAGAAATGCTTTTGTATTAGTTCAGAGAATTATATTTCGACTTTAGCAACAAATTATAAACTTTTGTTTGCTTTTTTATAGATAAATTTTTTTTAGAGACTTTTAACTTAGATTGTTTTTTTTCGGAATCGAATATTACAATTAATATAGTTTCTTATATTGTGAAACACAAGTATACTGAGTCTTATAAATTTGTTGTTGCAATATTATATCTCGACTTGTTTGCAGAGAATTTTTAGAATTTCGAATTAGTTGTTGATTACAATCTGTTTGAATTAGCTAAGAAAAATATATATATTTACAAAATCTGAAAGATTAAAAAAAGAGCTCGAATCAATATATTCGATAATACTGCAGAAATAATACGCAACAAATAGAAATATAGATCGACAGAATATTATCGAAGAGCTGTCGAAAGAACTGATCTTGATATAGAATTTAAAAAAACAATTTTGTATTAAAATATTTAAGTAAGCTTATATTTATCTTTCAATATATCTGCTAATAACGTCTAGTATTTTAATTCTCGAATTGTTAATAATTTTACGCAAAATCTCTTATACTTTTGTCTAAGATATTGTAATCGATATAATACTACTTTTGCTCTCGATATTTTTAAGTAAAATTAGAACAATTAACTTCAATTTTTTCGAAACAATTATATAGACTTATTTAGACTATTGATAGTAACAGACTTTTTTGTCGAAATTTAAAAAAGATTGAATCAGCAGACAATTTTATTATTTTGGAACTTTCTTGTTAGCTATATTAGATATACTCGAATAAAATCTTTATATAATATTACTAGTGTCTGTTGGATTTCTCGACAACTACTTGATATAGTACTATCAAAATTAAGATTGACACGCGCTAACAATAGTTTAGAATCTTTTGTCGCAACTGTTGTGCAATTTCGATATATAATAAGTCGATTAGATTCGATTCTACTTGTAAATTACTATTCTATATATAATAAAGAAACAATGTTAACAAAAGATAGTAAGTATATCTATTGTTAACTTCTATTTATGCGGAAAAAAAAGAATAATATATTTGTGCTTCTTACTTAAAGTTCTATATATTATAGTTAGATTCTCGAAGTGCTAAGCAATTAAATAAAATCGAAGAAAAGCTTGAATCTATATTAAAAACTAATTGAAGATTTTTAATTCAAATAAATATCTAAAACGTTTGTATTAACTCTAGTTGTTTTGTTGTGTCGCAAGCAACTATTTCTATATATTGTAAACAATATTGTTTAGTCTATTTAAGATAGCTATTTAGCAAATTTTAATATTGTCTTAAATAGTTAAGATATTAGCAATAGACAAGCAATCTTTAAACAAATAATTTTGTTACTTCTGCGCATACTATGCACTCTTAATATTAGCAAAAAAATAGTTCGACTTCTTGCGAAGATTCTTAACAAAGAAGTATTACTATAGAAATTGCTAGATAAAATTGCAGATTAGTATTGCGCAAAAAAAGTTAATCGACACAATTACAACAAAGCTTTCGAGAAAGTCAAAGAAGATCTCTTAAAATGCGTAAAAACAATGTTAAAAAGAAATAGAAATACTGATATCGAATAAACAATAATATTGAGATTATCTCTGCAGCTGATCAGCGCGATCTAAATAACTGGAAATTTTCTTGTACAAGTAGATATTTGTGTTATTGACAAAGAGAACTATTTAATCAATCTAATTATAGAAGTTAATTATTCTTCGAACAATCAAGTAAGTAACGTTCTTTATAGCTAGATTGATATCTAATTATTAATTACTTTACAGTTGTTGTTCTTCTAATTCTTATTATCGCTGTCTTTCTTATTATTAGTCTCGTTATCTGTATAATTCTCGCTCTCAAACCCACTCTTATCGCTCTCCAAAAAAGTGTTATTCTTCAAATGCCGAAAGTTATCCCCGCCATCCTTCTCACTAGTATTATTCCCACTCTCGATATCGATATCTTTATTATCTAGTTTACCAAGTTCGATAATCTTCCTGTATTCTTCTTGTTTCAGCAGTTTCTCAATGTGGGAATGCACAATTGTTTTAAAGATATTTCGATAAATATTAGACTTTTCTATCTCTTCTGTCTTCTGTATTACTTTGGATTAGTCGATCTAATCGAAAGTTGATTTCTATACTTTTATCAGTTCTACCAAAGAAATAACGCGATACTGACTGGTAGAAGAATATCGAGACTCGAGTAAAGAAAAACTGGTCAGATAAAATTGCGTGCTTAGAATTTCTTTCTCTTCAGCAATCTTGCGTTTTTTTGTCTCTTCTTCTCGCAAAGAATTATCTTGTTTGCTGAACAAGATAGATTGCTTACTCTTCTTAATCGGCAGAAAGTAAGAAGTGCGCGACAGACTTGTTTTACAATTTTTGATCGATTGCTGCGATAATCTGAGCTTCGGAGATTGCAGAAACAACATACTAGATCTTTGCTTTAAGTCTGCAACGCTCGATTGTTCTATTTTGTTCAAAAGTAAGAGAAGATTCGAAAGAAAGTATAATATTTTTATCTTTAATTGATAAATTATTTTTTATTGTTGTTGTCCGACATATTCTCTTAAGTCTCTATATTTCTCCAGTTCTAACTCTCTTTCTCGTCTAGTTAGAAATAAATGCTTGAGAAGAAGCTAAAAGTAAATAGTAGCTTAGTAGAACAAGTATCTGTTACGTGTTACAATTATATTTCGGTCGCGTTTGATTTAGAAACTTGAGTCTATATTTTGAGAATCTAAATAATATATAAACAAAGATACGTGGACTCGGTCTTAGACTATGCACTGCTAAGTCTCTCTTATTTGGGATCGACCAGAAAGAGGTAGTAGTAAATCCAGTAGAATATCTATAGCTGAGAAGACATAGACATAAAATGGATACTAGAGTCTAAAAAAGATATTGACGCTTGAGTTAGAAGTAAATGCTCGAGTTAGAAGTGGATGCTCGAGTTAGAAGTAAATGCTCGAGTCAGAAGTAAATATTATGCAAGAACGAGAATTGAGAAATCTGCTAAAAGGCGACGATTATCGAGGAACGAATTGGTTCAGACGCTTGTATTCTCTGAAAGATCTATATTTAGAGTCAAAGTTGCAGAAATCTAATTTGAAAGTCGATATAGTACAATCTATCAACATGTCGCAATTGCATCTATTACGCCAAGATAATCTACTACGTCCAAATCTTAAACTCAACACAAGTAGAGAATCGAGATTCGCGACAGAATATAGAAAGACAAATTGTTCCCGAAGAAAATAACAGACTGCTCAGAATAAGAAGATTCAAAAAAAGAAGAAATTTCGAGTCCAAAATTAAACAAAGCGACGCAAACGTCTTAACAAACAGTTTGTTTTAAATTCGGAAGTCTCGAAAGCATTAGATATAAAAGAATGTATACTGGAGATATAGGAAATGTTGTTAACAAAACTTGCTGTCGAAGAGAATTGTCTGAAGAAACTAGCAGAGAACTTAGACCCGTCGATTGCAAACTTCGACAAACAAGTTTAAGAAATAGAAAAAGTAATACAATCTATACAGTATTAAGTATCTTAATTAGAATTCGAACTCGAAAAATAAAAATAAAAAGACCAGAATTTTAGATATAATAGTAATTGTTCCGAATAAATAGTTTAAATATTGACTTAAGACGTTGCGAGATCGCTTAACGTATTGTTGCATCTAGATAGCAATTACAGAGTTATTTCTTTAAATCTATACTATATATAGACTTGTCAACGCGTATACAATTGATTGGACAAATATGTGTTAATAGCAACAATATTAGTTGAAAATTGAATTACAACAAAGAACAAGAAGATATATAAACAAGATTTATAGAATTTGTTTCTTTCGTGTCTAATCTTTCGTAAAGATATTATTGTTGACAACTCTTTTTCTAGTATTATTCTTGAATAATCTAATATTATTGCTTAATTGAGAAGCAGATGCGACAAGCTACTAAGATATACAAATTTTTCCTGCTAGAAGTAGAAGAATAACGTGTGTGCTATTTGCTATAGCAGCTTCAAAGCATTCCGAGAGATACAATAACCAAAGAGTTATGTCGAATAGATATTGTTTCTCTCTCGTATGCTTTTCTGCTATAAGTTTTACCAAAGAGAAAAGAGATAGATCGAAAAAGTATTCTTCTATTGTAATTTAATTGTCTTTGTCGCGAAAGATAAATCTAAATTGTTCTTAAAGAAGTTTGTTCTTTTTCGTAGCTTCTATAGACACTGAAGCAATTGGTCGAAGAGAAGTTTTCTCAAATAAGATTCTTTCTTTGAGCGAGCCCTCTTCGGGCAAGATCTTGTCTGAATAAAAACTTGATAAAATTATAGAAGACGTTATCGAATTCTGTTCTCTCTTGTCGTTATACATTATTAGCTCTTCAACGTCGTCTATCGATTAAGATTCCTGATTTCTCTGAATACTGTATAAACGGGACAGACTTTCAAACAGATAGCTTGTGTCTCTTAGCTGCTTCGCATAATTTTGTTTTGTCTTCAAATTGCTGATCTTCTCCGACTTAAATTCTAGTTGCTTTGCTAAATCGATCAGTTTATACAATATAGATCTATCGAAATTCTTTGTTGTTTAAATCTTTCTCTTGCTAAGTTTAAGCTTCAACTTTGTAAAGTCTAACAACAACTTACAAAGATATTGTATAATATAGAGAAATACTTGTCGATAGTATAGAGTTACGCAATCTTAAGTTGTACTAAATCTAAAAGTAAAAATTGTTTTTACTTTCTAAATAATGTATTTGTTTCTTTTCTAATTTGTTTTGAAGAAGTTTTGTATTATTGTTGTATATAGAGTTTCTCTAGAAGATATTTTTATTAATCTCTTTATTTAATAGACGCAGACTTAAATGTACTTAAAGTCTTCGAAGAAAGTTCAAAAAGTAGAGATAAAATTCTCTTACGCATATAGTTTCGCTCAGATCTCTATGCAACAATTCAAGTTAAATACGCTAAATATCTTCTCTTTTTTCAGTTAACAATATAAAGTTATGCTATTAGATATCGACGTATTCGGTGCTTTAAGTTCTAGTATCTTTACTATAATATAGTTTATCTTCTATATATTGTATTTGTTGTGTCGAATCAAGTTGGTTCAGAATCTTCTAATATAATTAAGACAATAAAATATCTTTTACAACTTGATAATTTAGTAAACTTACAATATATAAGAAGAGCTGATCTATCTTATTATATTTCGAATCGATTATAGTTTTTGTTATATCGAATTGCATTTTGTTCGATTACAGATCTGGAAAAGACAACAGAGTATCGAAAGTTGCTGTATAATCTTTTTTCGAAGTAGTCTTCTTAACTTCTGTTGCTTGTTCTTTGTTAGATATACTTACTATCGAGTTGCTGCAAGCAGATTGAAATAATATTAACAAATTTTGCGATAAGTTTTATTGTCGATAGATTTCTTTTTGTTAAATATTTACTCGATTAAGTAGATTCTTAGATTGTTGCTTAAATCTGAAGATATAAGTAAGAGATATTCTGCTTAAACAAGAATCAGTCGATTATATTTGCCAGATACAGATCTACAATTTACTAAAACTAAAAAAAGATTATCTTTCTTCTCGCTTAAACTCGATATCGATTGTAAAGATATTCAAGTCGAAATCCCAAAAAAAGTTGTAGTTCAGATTGTTCGATCTCTACGTTGTCGAGTAAAACGATAGAAGAAATTCCAGCGAAGTAAATAACAACGTTCAATTGTTCTTGGTCGATTATAGTTGTTACGTAATGCCAGCTATCTTGCTGAAAGCAATCTTTATCTTCGAAAATTGATATCAAATTCTTTACGTTAAATCTATCAGATACATCGGATTTGCTTTTTGAGAAATCAAAATGCTCGAGTCTAATTTGTGCAAAGTCTATATATTTTGTCTGTTTCTCTCGCTTCAGACTTTCTTTCTAAGCTTGTATTCGAATACGTTGCATTACAAGAGCATTATTTAATAGCTAGTATTACTATCTTTGTTTACAGAAGAAAAGCTTTAGTATTGAGAGATTATCAGCGAGACTTTATAATTAGGCTTGAGAAGAATCGAATCAACCAGGAAATAGAATAGTTATTGTCTCTTAAGAGACGAGCATATTGTTATAACTGACAATTTAGACGCCAGAAGTAGATACTATTTTAATTACCAAATAAGTCTGTGTTACTCTATAAATAGAAAATTAAGTTTATCGATCTTCTATTGTATTTCAAATTATTCTCTATACTCTTCTCTACGTATCTTCTGTTTCTGTGTTTTACAATCTTCCTATTTATTCTTTGTTGCTTACTGACAACACTCTATTACGCAATATCTAGAATAACTTCTTATTTTGCCAAGCAATTTACACAAGTTAATTTGAAAGATTCTTAAGACTATTTACTTGTTTCGAATAATATATTATTTGTCAGTAGCAATACTATATTATCTAAAAACACTCAAGTTTTGTTAAACACTTATAATAATATTGCTGTCAAATCAAAAAAGAATAGAATATATCTCGATAAAGAAGACAATAGACGTATTGCTAGTTCTGCAAATTAAAAACGTTTAACTTCTAAGAGATTTGACGTTGAATAGAACGCTAAAAAGATAGAGTTGTTTTTGTCGAACAATCTTTATTCTTCTAGCTAATCTGTTTCTGCTGATATAACATCTAGAAAAGCTAGCGCTACTGAAAAGTTGAACAGAAAGACATCTTTTAAGATAAAGAAAGAATTCTCTTGACAATTGTATAACGAAGACTATAATCTTAGAATTAGTAGACTTGTTATTGTAACAAAGAAGAAACGTCCGGATTTCAAAGTAGCAAAAGATAGTTTAGCTTCGAAAGTAATAGCAATACAAAAGTTCTTAGACTCAGACAGAAATATTAGTCTCTCTATATTTCTTTAGATTTAAGAGAAGTATTTTGTCAAATGCACGAATGCTTACGAGTTCGGAGTCGAACTTTATATTGTTCTTAAATATATGTTAATCTCTCTAATTTAGATTGTTGCGATACTTGTTTACTCTAAAGAGACTTACGTTGCAGCAATAGTCGGTCAGGTAAAATTTAGTCTATTTTATTCAATTGTCGACATTAACGAGTTCAGATACTGAGCGATATCAAATTCCTCGAGTCTCAGAATCTAGTTTACAATAATATTATCTGCTTATCTGTTCTCTTAAACAATAATAATAAGATTAAAATTAGTATGTAGAAGCGCTGTACAATTATGTCGAAAGAATTCAAAAAGAGACATTCGAATATTTAGACTATCGAAGATGTTATAATGCAATTGTTGGAAAAGCGTAAAAGAAGCGAAGCGAGCAATCTACGTTGTTGATTTTTTACAACTGAAGAGTTTTTATCGAAGATTATATCTGCTTTTGCAGAAGAGCTTTTGCAAGTTAGTAAATTTGTCTCTCTTTAGATAACAATAATTCTAATTTTTGAAGTATGCTTTTCTTTATAATTGGAAGAAGAATAATCTCGACTTGTTAGTATTAATTACTTAAGTCTTATTGCGCAGATTTTATATAATAAAGTAGTAAGTTGTATTGTTTCTACTTTCAGAGTAGTTTATTGACTTTCTATGCAACTTCAAACTTTGTATTCTATCTACAATTTGTTTGGCTATATTACGTGCAGACATTACTTATAGGCCGAAGTCTTGCCAAAACATTGCGCAGAATAAGTTACTTCTAAATATAGTCTACAGTCTATCTTTCCGGAAGTTACAACAGCAATTGCAGATGCTATAGTACTTTAATCTGCACTTAATTCTGGATACTCTACAGTCAATTCTAGATGTTATAGAGTTGTTTCCCAATCTTGCTTCCTTCTTTTAGTCAAATTCGGATCCAGATTCTTTGTTATATCTAATGTCTTCTGTTGCTCTTTAGTATTTAGTTAATTCTTATTGTTTTATCTCTTTCTTATATCTTTTGCGTCAACTTTTCTTATACGTTCTTATTATCTTATTATTTTATTATAAAGATTACTCAAATCTATGCTATTGTCGCAGACGATATCTTTCTTCTTTTGCTATTTATAAAAGAGTTTCTATTTATTCAGCAAGTTTTTCAATTGCTTAATACTATTATATCTAGATATTTTATCTATTTATTAATTGTGCGATGTTATTGTCTCTTAGAATTGTAAAGTTTTGTCAACGTTCTACTTCAGCTTTTGTATATCTTACTTAACGTCTTCTGCGTTATCTTTTGCGTAACTTTCTTTAACAAAGTAAGAGACAGAACAGAAATACTTTCGATAATCAATATAATATTGTTTTTCTTTGATCTTTATCTGAGCTTCTTAGTCGATTTGTTGGATCTATTACTGTTTAACTATTAACAAATCTATTGTTTTGCGAGAATAATATTGTTTGTACTTGTTGCGCTATATATATTTGTCGCTATCTATTACAATTCTATATACTCTTTACGCGTGTTAGAGAATCTTTATTTGCTTATTGTAAGTTATATAATTACTTTTGTCGATACTTTACTTATAGACTGACAGAATATATCTATTCTTAGTTTCTTGTTAATACTTTTATTACACTTTATTTGCAAACTTTCGTACAAATTCTTTTTTTGCAATTATCAAGCGTTAACATTTCTGATTGAGTATGTGCTCTAACATTATCTGAGTGTTTAATTATTTGTCAATCAGATCTGTCTCTATATTTCGGCTGGAATCTTCGGCTTGATATTTGTAATTCAGCTCTTTGCTATTTTCTATCGGAACAGCATGTTTCGGGAATATTTTTCACGAGCAGTAATTACTAAGACTGGCGACGACTTCAGAATAAATCTTATTGTTTATAGCAAATTGAAGATTAATTTAGAACAGTATGTTAATTTATAGATATTATCGATTAGTTTTTGATTGTTTCTGCAAAATTATTCGTTTATAGTAGTGTCTTGCAAGAAAAGCAAGCAGACAAATCTAAAATTATTAGTGAATTCTTAGAAAGAACTTATCTTCAAACTTTAGCAACTAATTAGATACAAAGACAAATCTGATTGCAGCAATTTTTGTCTAACATTGTTTACTAATTTGTATAGAATCAGCGCTTCTCTAAGAGAATTTAAAAGAGTTCTTATAGTTGCTTCGAGATTTGGAATAGTTGTCTATCTATTATATCTACAACAACTAATTCGAGACTACAACAACTTTATTACTCGTATACAACGAGTTTGCTTAATCTAACAATTAGAAAATATTAATAAGTGCGCAGATTGTCAGTTAATAGATTAGTTGCTAATAATAGCAGAGAATAGAATATCGACACAAGAGATTTTAAATTAGATCTTAAAGAACAATATACTAAATAACAGTTATATATATAAAATGCAAGATTTATCTTAAAATTAATATTATTAATCTGTTTAGATCTTATGCATTTCTATCTACTATATTTTCGGAGATAGTAAGCATAACTTACTAAACAAAAATCAATATCGACAAGTTTCTGCTTATAAGAGAACAATAAATCTGAACAATATTTTGCGAGCAAAAGTATCAAGAGATTATAAATCGAATAACTTAGTTGCGATATTTACAACGTTAAAAAAGAAAGAAAAAAGTTGAAATAGAGATACGCTTGTAAGCGAAGTTTCAGAATCTAATAGAGCAAAGCTAACATTTGTAAAGATGCTAAGCAAGTTAAAGAAAAAAAAGAAGAGCAATGCAATACTTGTTATAGATAAGACTTTTTGTTCGATCGATTATAATAATTTACTGATATATATCGAAGTGTCGGAATTTCAGAAAATTCGAGATAATTTAGAAAGGCTTGTGCGAGACTATTTAGATAACAGATTGAGTTTGTTAAAAATAGAATATTAATCAAATAAATAATTATATTAGCATTATTGTTGTCTAGATAGAATCGAAGTATTCTATTTAGTTACAAATATTTTCGAATGCATAGATAGAGAATCGATATTAAACAACAAATCTAGTACAAAAGCAAAATCTAGAAAAAGAACGCGCAAAAGATAATATAAAAATAGCACGAGAAAATTCTTTAAGCAGAAGTACAAGTAAGTTACTCGAGAAATTCTTGCTTGTAAATCGGTGTTCTCGAAGTTCTAATAAAGAAGACAAGAAGATTCGAACGACTATTTCTACACTATGTAATGGCTTGACGAATTAGAAAATTTACGTAATTTCCGACCCATAACTATATCCTCAAGCCTATTGTTCTACTCCGCTCTGGAGTCCCACCCAATCGCTATCTCGTTCTCTGGTAGATTTCTTCGAATTTAAGGAGAACGGTCTGCTTAAGAAGACCATGACTGTCTACTTTGGGTGTACGTTACGGCTGATGGTGTAGACCACTTTGGGTGTACGTTACGGCTGGTGGTGTGAATTACGCCTCGAGGTGTAGACCACTTTGGGTGTGAACCACGCCTCGTATGGGGCAGAGGAGCCAAAAATGAAATTTGGGAGTCAAAAAGACCGGGGATCCAGAAGTGGGTGAGGGAGCCAGAAGTGGAGCGGGGGAGCCAGAAGTAACCCCAGGCTTCATAACAATCAAGGACACCAAAAATCCGCGATACGTTGTTGGCGGGATTAAACTTTGCGAAGCACACGCAGGTATAACGTCTTTCTTATTTACTTTCAGACGCGATACAGTCCAGTATTTAACTGCTTTTCTCGAAAATTGATATGCTACACAATACTGGAATGCATGTTGTTGGCAAAGAGTAGTATACGGAATTTGAAAGATCTAAGTCTATATCTAGCTGATTCGATAACTATTCTTGTTACTTGCGTAGCTAGATCTGTCAAAATTTTTTGGGGGTTGCTGATTGTCCGAGTCAGCAGACTTATATTGTTTTGATTTTTTTCTGTAGCTTGTTAAATTCTTATCTATCTGCTTTCTCTTCTTCTCGACGCTCTTTTGCGTAGAGTGTTCGAAATACTAAGAGATATTAGATCGAACGTCTACAAACAGAACAAAGCTAACGCGTCAATAATTATAGTTTTGTAAGTTGTATATCTGTTTGCCAGTACTAAATATATAAAATAAAGTATTACAATAACTTTGAGATTCTTTTCGGTTTAAGTTTCTTAAAAATTGGATATCTGCGTGCTTTACAATAGCTTATTCGACATATTTACAAATTCTATGCTCTTTGTCTTGAGAGAATAGTTGTCGAGAAATGTTCTTTGAAAATCTTTTCTTTTTGTCTAAATTGCTGATCGATATATTCAGAACAACTTTTCGAAGTCTTTTAAATTTTTCTTCGAAATACGTTTTAACAAGCAGCGTTATTTATCTCTTAAAGTCGATTAAGATAAGATCTAGAATATTTGATCTCTAATTGTTTTGTTCTTGAACAAAATAGTACTAATATTTAAGATTTCTATATATTCGGGAAATTGACAAGTGCGTGTCTAAAACAGCTAGATATTATATTAGCAATATAGTATAGTTTATATTATATAGAAACGCACTTGATCAAGAATATAATTTGTTCTTCAGCTTAACAGTTTTATAGTATTTTATTATTTTTGTCGATATAATAACAATACTATAACAGGACTTGTAGTCTTTGATCTGCAGTATATTGTTAGCTATAGCTTATTAATGTATTTCTTAAGAATCTAGATATACAATATGCATTGTCAATTCTCGCAAGAGCTAACTAAGTCTAGTTGTAAATTGATTATCTTTGTCGAATAGAACTTCTCTGATATTAATCAACCTCAATTGTTAGCAAAAAGAAATTCCTTAATTGAATTCTTTCTCTTTCCGTTAAATAGTAGTATAGTTAGTAGCATTATATTATCTGTACTTGGTTTTAGAGAAGAATTAATAGCTTTCTTTCTTGTTTATCAGAATACTTAACAGTTAATAATGTTATTAGATAAAGTCGAAAAGACTTTTCTTCTACGTCGCTTGTTATATATAAATTGACTTGTTAAGTGCGCAAAGTTTATTTGCAATCGCTGCAATCTTGAAAAAATATAGAAGCTTGTTGTCTATACTAAGAACAAATAGGACAAACTCTTGTGCAATAGCTGCTACAATAATATTCTGTTTATCTCAGAGAAGCAAGACAAACCACAAAAATAATTATGCTAGATTTTGGTTAAGAAAATCACGTATTGAAATAATTATATTGAGATATATTAGAGTTTAAATCTGCTTGCATTATTATTAATATTGTTTGTATATTTTTGCTTCTTATAATATAGCAATATCGATTGCTAGTATAGTCGAGACTTCTTGATCGAAATATATCGATCTTTCTTATTAGAGATCTGTCTTTTCAATTTATAGTCTACGATAGCTATACACGATTTACAGAAGCAATTTAGACTTCTATAATAGAGGGTGTTAAAAGAAGTGTTAAGATATTGCTAATCAATAAACTACTATATTGTCTGCAAAAAAGCGCTAATCTTCTGTCGAGATCTTCTTGTATTTGTTGTATATATACTGATCGACTAATCTAGATCTCGAACAATAAACTTTATAGATTTCCGATATTGTTAATACGACAAGTAGAAATTGCGTTTATCGAAATAATATTTTAAGATTCTGCTATACATTACAAAGAATAGACAAAAAGAATAGAATTGTTCGAGCAATTTTATTATAACTTTATCTGAAAGACAATATTGTATTGTTCCGAGATAGCAAATTCGATTTTCTAACAATAGACTCGAGATACAGTTTAGTTTAAAGTAGAAAGATACTATAAACAAGACATATATTGTCTTTTTGCACTTTTGAATTATCTGTAAATTTAGATAGACAAGTTAACGCAACTTGTTTATTCGACTAATATTGTTTATTGTCGACTGATTTCTCGATAAAACAATATTAAGACGCTTATAGTCTTTATAGTCTTCGCAATTTAAGCTGTTTATAATATCTCTGAAGTTGCTTTTGTTGTCGAAGAATAATATATAGACTTGCTACAGTCGAGAAATAAAGCTGTCGAATAGAATATAACAGAAAGAAGCAGCTCTCGACAACTTTGTTTTGGTGCTTGTTTCTATTTCTACAAATATTACGAGATCAGATTTAGAGAGTAAGAAATCGATATATAGACTTTTCTAAAGCGCAAGCTTGATTGGATTGTTGTATTTACTTATATCTCTATTCTGGATCGAATCAGTCGCACAGATATATATTGATAGATAGAGACTGTAGAGATCAGTTATAGACAACAGCAAAAACAGTTAAGAACGCTTATACTGGAGCTGCCGAAGTTATTCGATTTCTAGACAACTTAAGTCTATACAATTGTAAATTAAAGAAAACTTATGTTTGTCAAAGATACAGTTTGTCTTTTATATTAGTTGGACGAATAATTTTATAGTCTAACTTATTATTAACACAGAATTGAAAAGAAATGTTCTCTATTTATATTATATTTCTTTTTCTACTTGTCTGAGCTATTATAATTTGTTAACAAGATCGAAATATCTTTGTTAATAGTAGCTGTTATAATATCAACTTTTGTAACAAAGAGACTCTAAATATAATTAAATAAGCGATTCTGTAAGTCTAAAGTTTTCTGCAGATAAGATTTTAAGATTTTCGTATTGTAATATTTGTTACGGTACTACGATCTCAGAACACGTCGAAGACGACTTAGAAGACTTGTTCGATCGGAAGAGAGAGAAAATAGCTACTTAATCAGGATATTAAATATCTTTATATACTCCGAAACTAATAGCTGGCGCAGGAAAAGAATTAACACGATTAGATCTTCTGTTCTTATATCAATTAGATTCAAAAGTTAATGTTGAATCTTTAAATATATTAACGCTGATATTATATACAACATCGAACAGATTCTGAATTTTTCAAACTTTTTCTAGAATACTTTGCAGAATATTTATAAATTCTATTGCTATTACTCTAAGAGTTTCTCTACTATCTATATTTAAGAGTTGTAATTCGACAGTAAGCGATTTTAATTTTATTAGAAACTTTCTTATTTAACAAAGTATACAAGCGTCAATTCGATATTAAGAGTTAAAGATCGAGATTTTATTGTCAATATTTCGAACACAAATCTTGCATATAGCGTATTTACAAAAAAGAGTAATTTTAGATATTTGTCGAATACAACAAAAGTAGATTTTATTGCTCTTTATTTGTATTAAATTAATATCGAGAGAAGTTGTATTCTCTCGATATATCTGTAGAGTAGACTTCCCGAATACAATTATAGAGAAATAGAGTTAAATCAACTGACTGCGAATAAAGATATTCTAATACTAAACAAGATCGCGATTATCGTACATCTTAGTAAGAAACTAAAAACAAAAATGTCGATATTAAACGTTATAAAGTATTTCTGAATCGAAAACTGCGGATTTTAGTTAGATGTTAAGCATTTATGTTTGTTAAAATTAGAATTGTCTTACTATATATCTTTAAGAGATATGCGTTTAACATAATACTTAAAGCAACAAAAGTTATCAGTGCGTTCTATAAAATCTGGCGATTCTCTCCGAATTGCATAAATCTGAACAAGTAGTAATCGAAATCTAGCTTAACGTTGTTGTCTCTTTGACTTATTAATATAAAATCGAATAGTCGATTTATTAAGACTGCTGTATAAGTTACAGTTATACAAAAAAACCGAGTAATGTGCTTAGCAGAATATAGACAGCCGAGATTTTGTTGCGCTTAATATATCTTGTCTATCTCTCTCTAAAGAAGCTTCTTAAGTTGTCGAAAACATATTAGAAGAGACAGCTGCTCAGTAATTAGATAAAAAAATTTGATCGAAAAAAAGAATTCTTTCAGACTTCTATTGTGGAGACTCTGCTGAAGATTGTCTATTCTGAGAAGATTATAGATAGAACTGGAACTGGTTGCATCTTTATATCTAACAATAACAACTCTTGGTCGAATCTTGTCGAAATAAACAAACGCGCTGTCGATCGCAACTTATAATTTTAGCAATTGAACAATTTGTTCGAAGTCGACAAAGTTATCGACAAATACGCAGACAATATCGGCAAAAAAATAGAAGAGTCGAATATATAAGATATTGTAAACATATTGCACAGTTGTATTTTTAATCTATTAAATAAGAAATAACTCGATTTTACAGAATTGAGAATTCTCGACTATCAAGAATATCGCTTAACTTAAACTACTGTTTGCAAAAAAGATAGAATAATCGAAGTAAGTACTTGCGTTGTCGATTTGCAAGATTGTTACGTTGTCGCAACAGTATTTTTTGAAGTTGTTGTCAAAAAAAAGTTCTCGAAGAGCAAGATTCTTAACTTGTTGTTCTACAAACAATAGAGAAGAAGATTGTTAATTCGAGAGATTTTTCAACTTTTTTATTAACTGGCTTATGCGATTAGAATTGAGAAGTCTAAGATTGTTTATATTAACTATCTGCAACTACGTTAGTTGTTCGGAAGAAATTATACGCACAATCGACAAAGTTTTAATAGAAGTAAGTCGAATTCGATAAATAGAATAACAAAATGTCGATCGAAAGAAGAAGAAGATACTATATGCAATTTAATAGTACGAACAGTTATTTATAATTCGATGCTTTTAATAGATTTGCTTTTGACAACAGAAGAGCAACTTCTTTTGCTATTACTTCAAATATAAGAAATACTGTTTACAGCAAAAGATTTGCAGTTAAGAAGCTTGCGATAACAAGATTTTATACTAATAGAATTATCTAAGTACGCAGAGAAATAGCTCAGAGTAAAGTTAACTAAGAATCAAATATAAGAACGATATTCGCTGCTCTATTTCTTAACTACGCACTTGTTTTCGCAACTTACAAACTTCAGACAACAGCACTATTTGCTTATTCTCTTTTTTACTGCTCTTAGAAGTCGATAATATAGACGTGCTTTTAAACGCAATCTCGAAGTTGCGTAATAGCTCTTTCAGCAAACGTTATTTATGCTGAAGATTGTCTCTAATAATATAGAGCTTCTATTTTAAGCTTTTTGTCTTTGTCTCTAGTTCTTCGAGTATCTCTTTTATGTTATTCTCTTTAAGTTAAATTGTGTTAATACTTGCGTTGTTGTTAAGATTTGCTCTTCTCGAAATCTTAAGAGTATTTAGAAATTCAATAAAATTCCGAATATAAGCACGCTCTTGCTTCAGCAATCTCTTAGTTGCTTTGTAATAGCTAAACTTGTAATTCAGAAATTGTATACTAAAAGCGCGTTTTCTTTTCTTTAATTCTAATGTTTCTTGCTAAGTTGCAAATGCTCTTTGATAGTTGCTTATAATCTCTTTCAATTTTGCAATTTCTTTGCTTTGAGTATTGAAGAGTTTTATGCAAACTTTGTTAAACTAATTGATTTAATCAGCTTCGAAAAGATGTTAATACAATATAGTATTCTTATTTTCGAGCGTCTTCTTCTTTCAGCAAAGTTTCTTGTAGAAAGTTAGCTTAATCTTGCATATCTGACAGATAACTTAATTAGACTATTGCAAATGTCAATATTTGTTTATTTAAGACATAAGACTTCTTATACTGCTCTGGAAAATTAAAACAGTACGCTTCTATATTGTGTTATTATTATTATCAGAGCGAAGATTAAACAAGAATATAAGAATATAAGAATATAAGAATGTAATAACAAGAATATAAGAATTTGATAACGGAAATATAAGAACATAGTAATTACTTTAAATAATTCGAGCATCTACATTAATTAGAACAAGCAATTAAAGAAACTGTACTTTATATATTGTTCGAATTCTAAAACAAATTCTAAAACAATACTCTTAGATTAGTTTATTGCTAAGCTATTTAAATCTCAACAATATTTAGTGCTATTTTGAATAGATGCTCTTGTGCAATACTTCAGATATCTCGGAATTATATTTCTATCTAAATGTTTTATAAATAAAGAAACGCAAGAAACAAAAAATGCACTAAAGTTATTTACACGTTCGAACTGTTGTCAAAGTATACTTAAATTATGTTTGCGACAACACTTTTTATATTAAGAGAATAGAACTGTACAAATAGATCTCAATCTATATTCTTATTCTACACAGTCTTATTATCGCTCTTTGCTTTTTGCAACAAGAAATCTTGACATATATTATAGAGACTACTTGAGCAAAATAATTAACTACTCTAAGATTAATAAGCTTTAGCGCTCGATAGTTCTGCGTAATTTATGCAAGTTATTATCTTGTCTAAAGAATTCGCGACACAACTGTTGCTAATATATAGAACTTATATAGACTGAGTCAATTTGCAAAATAAAATGCTTCGAGTTTTAGCAATATAACTGATTTATATTCAATGCTCTATTAATAGAATCTTCTGCGTCAGAAGTAAATATACAATTGTATCGAGATTTAAAAGGAAATCGCGATATATAAATGTTAGTATATTATACTTGCAAGCATTTTCTGTTATAACTAGTTTTTTCGATAAACAGTATCTCGAAAATAGATAGAACAACTTTATTAATAGCAACTACGTAACTGGCTGTAAAGACTCGACATTGTTCTCGTCCTTGGATTATTTCGTTAGTTATGGCATCTTGGAACTTAATTCTCGACTAACAACTATCTTTCAGGATCTTTCGGGTGGAAATTCGCATGCAGATCGAGTATCTACTTTGGCGTGCATCGATCATGCCAATCTGCAAGGTTTGCTCGGAGGTCAAGATCTTAGCGATCGAGCAGGGGAGATAAGATCGGAATACAAAGAGATCAAGACATTGTATGGAGAGAATACTGTGATCTTAACATTGCTAATAATTGTATAGGATGGTTGAAAATTCAAGGTACCTTGATAAAGCAAATCAACGAAAAATATTAACGTTGGCGAAAGACAGATAGATTAATTGAGTCAACACGTCGAAGCGTTGCATTTCTATTTCGAAGCAATAAGATCGACACTGAAAGATTTGACAGAGCAAGTTAATCGGCAGTGGGTGGTGAAAACACCCATTACTCCTTTCCCAAAGAGAGAAGACGGTCCGAGCTAGGGAGTCAATTCAGGTAAAGCCAACAAGGGCGAGATGGCCAGCGGCGAGCGAAGGGGAGGTTAGAGAGTTTTGAAATTTACGTTCTTCAGGTATCTGAGACAGCCTGCACTGGTTCTTGTAATGCTTTTAGTCGTACTTTGCTGGAGCTTTCTTTAATATAAATTATAACGATTCTTAAGCGTTTGCGCTCCGGTCTTAATAGGACGGGGCGAAAAGCAGATCTCTGCCCAATAGAAGTTCTTATTTTATCTATCTTACTTAAAAGCTTACGAATGCACAGAACATCGCCTTGTTGGCGATGTTCGATAGCGAGTCAATGAGGCAATATCTGTTACCGAAGGAGATCAACTATATTAAGGAAACTTCGCAAGAGGGACGATGGCAAGTTCCGACATAGATGCGATATAAAGAAGGTTCTGTCGAGGATTGGTGCGGCGTTAATTCCCGTCTTCTGCAGCTGACAAATCGAGGTGGGATTCTTATTCTTAAGGGGCGAGCAAGCTTTGTGGAGCACTAGTAATGAAGTTAGATCGGCTCGAAAGGGACGTGCTTCGGCAGTTTCGGCAAGTTGGGCCGGGCTATTTCCTATAATTTTTATTATTTTGTCCTACATGGCCTGGGACTTCTTCCAGAGTACGAGGATCTTACTCTGTGCGAAGAGAAGATGAGAGGATTGTGGGCACAGTTGTCCCCTTTTACTAGTCTTAAGAATTGGTCAAGTCGATTACAAGTCTTGGAAGTTGAGAGGATGGATAATGCATCGGTATAAGTTATAATTTTGTCTCTTAATTTACTAAGTATTTAAGAACTAAAGAATATTCCGAGCGCATTACACTAAATACTGCTGTAGAATGAATATCTTGTTAACAAATTTTACAGATCAGATGCGCTTTCTTCAAAGGTTCTGCAACAACAATTATTCTTTACTTATAGTCCAGGATTGATCCAAAATCTTACGCAGTCAATATTTCCCCAATTGTTGCAAGAGGTAGAGATGCCCGCGAAATAACTGTCGATGAAATCGTCGCATAGGTCTTCGTTACTGGAATTCTTGGTGGAGATGTCGAGCTGCTCTTGGTCTTCGAGGCCTCTGTAGAGTAGTTCAAAGCTGTACGCCATGCCATCCTCCGTGAGACGCTACGTTTTCCCGGGCGATTGAGTGAGATTGTCTATTGTTCCTATATACTCGTTGCAGTCTCTTTCGCTATAAACGGAAGCTCCGATCTTTGAAGACTTGTTCTGCCATACTTAGTCTTATTCTTCAAAGGGCCGGCAGGTCTATATCTGTTGTTTTCTCGATTGCTCGTTAATCTCGTCTTTGATTTGGGTTTCCGAACCTTTAGCTTTATTAGCAAAAGGATTATTGCTTTTCGGACTGCTTTTGCCATCCGCATTGTGTGAGGAATTTGTTATACTGGGAGCTGCCAGAGCTGTGAACATTCGAGCAACGAGGATGGTACTATAGAGCAATGCTTTTGAGGAGCGCATTTTCAGATTTTCAGGGAAGTAAATGTTGAATTTCGTTCAGAAGTGGAGCGAACCCGTTGTCTTAATATAACTACGGTCTAGACGACCCCTGGCTTCCACAGATCCACAATTGGCTCCCCAAAGGCGGTAGGTGGTTTTTGGATGCTCAATAAGGGAGTCAAAATAGGACTCCTCTTTAGCGAGTCTCCAATTCTTGCAACTTCACGCGGAATAGTCTTTTGCACTGCAAGATCGGTTGTCGGCCAAAAGTTTCGAGGGCGGTGCAATAACACTATGACTGTGATTCTCGTATAACGTGCTTATGCTTTGTAAAGGAAAATAGGAATCCGACTTTCAAGTATTTTCGATGTATGAATGTATTGAATTGAAGCTCTATCTAAGCCAGATGGCGACTATATATTGCCGTCGGTCATAAAACCGAGATGTCCCTCGCTGTGACACGGTTCGTAATAGAGGCGTATATTGCTCGAATCAATAAGAGCAGCTACAATACTCTGCATAAAAATACTTGATTTGTCTAGTGAACCTTTCTGTGGACATGGGATCGGGGCGAGTGATGGTGGTGACCAAGTTTATGTGCCAGGGGAAGTGTCGACGGTGGGGAGCCATGCGTTTTTTCTGTCCGTGATTTATTATTCCTGGTCTGTATATCTATCGGATTTCCTCCTTCAACTAGTTGTCTTGAAGGTGCTTGGCAAGACGTCCCGATGCAACAAGAAATTAGGTTGCTCTTGAGGTTGCTTACGTTGGCCTTGTTATTATTAGGATAAGTATAGGCAGCCCCTGCGCAAGCTTTGAAAAAGGGCGGAGCGGGTTCGTCCGCGATGTTCTGAGCGAGGTTGAGGCAAACAGGACCGTCGACTTGACTGTTACATGTAATGTCTGGCTGTTTGAATAGATCGATGTTGCAACCAGAAACCGCTGTGCCCTCAGAAGAGCATGTGATGGGCACAGAGTAGTTATCGACATAGCTGACGTCAATATCAGATAAACCTGTAAGGCTGTCTTCGATCTTACTGCTCCGATAGTCGGTGTTGGGTTCAACGTATATCCTTCCTGCCCATCCAGTTGGGAAAGCGTATTGGGTAGGCGAGTTGTCGGGGAGGACGGTCGCTGACGGATTCCCCACTGGGGCGGGGCCGCCAGCATTGGAAAGAAAGGACAGAGATAATTGACTTCCATACACATTCGTGATCGAAATCGTTATGTAATTGGCTGAGCCATCGGTGCCTGTGGTGCTTCCAGGGTTTGGAGCACTCGTGACTGGAACGGAACTTGAAGCTGGGGTCGAATGTCCGTCCCCGAGAGTTACAGTTACAGTTGCAGCCGGCGGGCAGTTGAACGGACTTGCAGCTACCAGAGCCGCAAGGGCCAAAACAGCAATCTGACATGATTTCTTTATCTTGTGGTTGAAGGGTCAAGAGAATCGTCTGTGTCAAAGTATTCCGGGGCCGTCGTTGCCTTTTGTGGTGCTTCAACCAGTGCGTCAGTCTTTGGATGCTTGTGGAAGCATCCATAAACGGACCCCTTGTAAATTCCTTCACACGGCCAAGCAGCAGTTCCTCACGCCTTCCATTTCATGTCCTGTTGTTGCAGCTCTTTAGCATTTACGCTACCCTGTAGGGAAGAGTTTGCGGTTGAATCGACCTCCCGCCGAGAGAAATTGAGATCAAAGAAGGGCGGGGAGGGGAATCCGCGAAATCGTGGTCCGTAGGGGAAATTGGATCGTGGAGTTATTTTCCGCACCTGATGGCCGTTCGAGGGACGCTGACAGAGACGTTTTCTTGCATTGGTTTCAACGCCATCAATCCTAGATGAAAAAGCGTAGCCGGAAGCTGTCATCCCAAAATAATCCTTGGTAGAAACATTGATACCTGCTTCTAAAAGCAATTGGAACACGTCTTCATGCTTTCCAATCGCAGCGTAATGTAGCGCGGTCCTTTTGTGGTAGGTCATAGCCGAAATGTCAACGCCAGCGTTGAAGAGGAGTTTGACGATGTTTCTGTGCCCTTTCTGGGCTGCAAAATGTAGCGGTTTCTTGAATCTTTCCCCATATCTCCCGACGTTGTAGCTGCTTCCGATATTAGATTCTTCAGCTCTCCCTTGGCTTTGCTGTCGGACTCTGTTGTTTTCATCGATGTCCAGCTCGAGTTGTCGACGGGCCTCAGCTTCAGGCCCAGAAGCAGAAGAAGCGGAAGGGTCTGCACCGGCTTGTAGAAGCTGTTCCACAGCCTCTTCTTTCCCTGCCTGGACGGCGCATAGCAATGGTGTTTCGCCCTTGTCGTTCCGAACGTCGATATCATGAGGGGGTCGGAGCAGTAGAGCCAGAAGATGCAGATTTCCTTTGGTAGCTAGGTGATGTAGCACCGTGTCTCCGTCCTCATTTTGGATTGATATATCCGCTCCTCTTTCCAGTAACGATTTGAACGTGGTCTCGCAGTTGTGCAACGCTGCTCACAACAGGACAGTTTCTCCAGTTGTACGGGTATATGTGAGGGCCATGTCGTAGAACTTGGCTGATAAGACAGTGCTAAAGCGACGAGCCGTTCGTAGAAGCGAGCCTATGTCCTTCGGCCCAAGGGCATCAGTAATATGAAAGATAATTTCGTTTGAGAGGCTGCCGAAAGCCATGATGAGAAGTATCAGATGCACAATCCGTACGGGCTCTGTAGAAAAGTTCGCGACTGTAAACATTTGCTTCAGGAGCATATGCAAGGACACCCTTCAAAAGGCCGTGGAGACGCAGAGTAAGACTTGGCAAAGGCTGAGGCGGCTCAGTCGGGCGAATGTGCTGGGCCATGCAAATCCATCATGATAAGTATAGATTGGGCTTGGCGTTGCTGAAACTTGGGCGCCACCTTGTGGGGCTTTGCCGGCCGGGGCTGCGCCAACTCATTGCGGCGCAAAATCGTCCCGCCCACGACGCACAACGTTCCTCTCCCCAGGAACGAGGTGGATGGCAAAAGAGCATTACACCTGTCTTTCTGAGGACGACATCTAGATCGCTGATCGCGGAGCTCTGGCGACGCAACGATGGAATCATGCTTCTTTTTGATTGGGGATGAATCCTCAATGACGTTCTGGAATCTGTATAATTACCAAGAAATACTCATCTTTTGGACTGTTCTTCCGTCTTTCAGAAATACTTGAGCGTTCCTTCCGGATGCGCCAACCCTGTGGTTCCGGCCTATGACAGGCAGATGACTGAACATCACCACAAGGTAGGGGCAAGCTCTTTGCTCTGAAAGCAGGGCTTACAGGCCTTTAATTGCTTTGGATGAGCGTTGATCCGAAGGTTACGATCTTTTTTTTATAACTCAAGGACTTCGGCTTCTAGCAAAGAAATAACTCGTTGGCGAAAGCGTTTCACTGCTAACGGATCATTTCGCACCTAAGGATTAAACACTTGGAACAGGCCACACAAGTCCACCGTGGTCATCGTTGTCGGAGACCGCACAGTCTGGTGGCTGATTCCGGATGGAGCCTAAGTTGGAACCCTTAGTTGACAATGTGGTAAAATTCTAACCCTGAGGACGGAGAATGTATCAAAACTGGAGCCGAAGGGAGTCAATAGTGGATGCAAAGGAAGCTTGGGCTTGAGGGAGCAACAACTGGAGCTCAATATGAAAGCCTCAAAGTTGGGTTCCCTTTACAGAACGCTACACGAACAAGATCTGGAAAGAAAACACTCAGAGTGCTGGTCTCCCGGCATTTCTCTCCCAACTCGCTTTTTATTATTTGGCGGTATCCACGACAATGACATTCTTACTCGGTAGTGCTGGCACTGCGCTCTACGCTTTACCATAAGCAGCAAGACACGCTCAAGGGCTCTCGCTCCGAAACTTTCTGGCATTACTTGTAACATCGGCGGCTATATTTGCTATCGAAGTCTGTGTATTTGTTTTTCTCAAGGATTGACTCAAACAAATCTAGTGAGTTTCTGTTATCTTACAAGCGCAAAGATACTGAGTCAGTGTGTTAGTCAATCTCGAACATATCTTGTGTCTGAGGGACAACACACAATTTAATGTTCTTCCGGTATTATATTTTGGATCCCACGTATGTTTTAGCTTTTCGACAGGATTATCTTACAGCACTCGGGCTTAGACGCTTTCTTCTTTCTTCGATATGTTCGCACTCTTCTTACTATCTTTACCAGTCTATTGGTCGTTATTATATTATGCTTTGTTCTTTTGAATCTACTTGGTGGCAATGATGTTGCAGGTGGAACGCAAGGTCTCGACAGGTATAGCTGGGCGAATATCGGGCTCGATTACACTGCATTCTATTGGGTTCATCTGTTTATGGTCTTGCTTGTGATCGTGTTTATATGTTACACCATTTACGTGGAACTGCTTTTCTACGTTCACGTCCGTAACTTATATCTGGTTTCACCAGCGCACCGTCTCTCAGAGACTGCCAACACGATTCTGGTAATCGATATTCCCGAGGAAGATCTTCCGGTATTGGAGAATGTGTACGGTATATTTCTTGGTGAAGTCTATTTCGTGTGGATCAATCGAGATCTCTCTACTTTGTCAGAGAAGATTCAAGAGCGAAAAAAGCTTGCTATTATATTGGAAGTTGCGGAGATTAGTCTTATATTATTGGCAACGAAATTGTTCTATTAACACAAGAGTCACGAGCTTGCACAATCGAGTAGAACGGATACCGAAAAGGAGGGACTGTTGTGGAGGCGCTATCTGAAGAAGAAGGATTGTAATTATATGTACATTTTACGATACGGATGCAACTGGATGTCAGCAATTTCTCTTATCGGAAAAAGAGTTGATATTATCTATTACTGCTTAGGCGAGCTGGCACGAATGAACAGAGAGATTAGAGCAGAATCAATGGAGCTGATCGAGATCGAGTCGAGTAGAAGAGAGTTAAGCAAGTATCTACGAATAAAATTTGTCTTTGTACGATTCAACACTTAATCTGTCGCGTATATGGTTTGTCAAATCCTTCTGAACTTTAATTCTCTGCACTTATCTGCCCGACACATTAACATTTTTGTGCGGGAATTGAGATAAAGCACTCTGACTCAACGATGGTGGAATCGATATATACAGAGCGGGTTAATATGGATTGCTATCGTTTCTCTTCTTATAATGTGGGCGATACTTGTCGCATTTATTGGTTTCCTGTTCCAAATTACTATTCTGGGAGACTTTGTATTGTGGCTTTACTGGATATCCGACGCTCCGACGTGGCTAAGTAGGATTATTCAAGGTGTGCTGTCGCAGTCAATGTTAGTAGCACTGAACGCATTGTTGCCGCTGGTCCTGCGCGTTATTATGGGTTGGCAAGGTCTGTTAACGGAGACGACAGTCGAGCTGTTGCTGCAGAAATATTACTTCGTCTTTCTCTTTACGCAAAATTTTCTTACGGTGTTACTTTTATTCAGTATTACGGCTATCGCTTAAGAAATCCTTTATGGTCCGAAATCTGTACTCGCACTATTGGTTAGAAATCTTCTTAAAGCGAGCAACTACTTTTTCTTTTATCTTACTTTACAAGATCTTTTGGTAAGTGCAGGTGTCTTTCTGCAAGCTGGAAGTCTAATCAACTGGCTTGTTCTCGTCTTATGGACAGATCGCACATCGAGACAGAAGTGGGAGAGACAGATGGGTTTACCGGAGATTCGATGGGGTACATTCTACTCTCTTTACACGACCCTCGCCTGTATTGGTAAGACGCTCGCATCTTTGCCGACGTCTTCGCTAATAATTAAGGGCTGACGTATTTTATTATCGCTCTTCTGATACTCCCGTTCAGCGTCGCTATCTTCAGCTTGTTTTGGTTTGTATTCCGCTACAATCTGCTCTACGTATCGGCTTTTCCGTACAATACGGGAGATCAACTTTATTCGACTGCTTTGAAGCAACTCTTTACAGGGGTCTACATGATAGAGTTGTGTCTGATAGGTTTTTTTCTGTCTATTCGCGATGATCAGGGTGTTTTTACCGGCATTGGTCAGGTCGTGGTTATGATGATTGCCACAACATCAACGGTTATTTATCAACTGCTTCTGGGAAACATCTTCTTCTCAATTCTCAAATATCTGTCTGTCTTCCCGAAAGACAGGGAGGATGAAGGAGGAGAATCGAATTTGAGTTACTTCTCAGTATCTGCGCTCGATTATCTACGATATCTAGGGTATATCTGCTATGGCTGGATAAGACCTTCCAAGGAAGTTTCCCGAGATCTTCAAGAAAGTATTGACGAGCTCGCACGCAACAAACTCGACGTAACAGATCGGCGTGAGTACAAACACGAGACTACTGACTATCGCAGTTCTGTTGTCTGGATTCCAAAGAACGATTTTGGAATCAGCGAAGATAAGATCGTTTACGCCAAAAACTATGTTTTCGGGATCAGAATCAGCAATGACTTTGCAGATCTTAATATCAAAGAGCGCATAACAATTTCGCAGAATATCTCTAAAACTGATATTGTTTAATAGATAAGATCTGAAGCTGTTTTGCTTTTCTCGGTCAGCGTTTACGGCTGGTCTACGGAGCACATTGAGAGCTACATCTGTTGATTGAACCCCTGAACAACGTGGGTGTAGACGGTTGGGTTAGCTGTTATGCATTTCACAGCCTTGCTTACACTGGCTTTACGTTGAAAATAGTAATCCTTGGCCACCTCTGACATTCTGCTTGTATTTTAACTTTCAGCCTCTATTTTGAATAATCGGTTAACCTGATCACCATTTCTTGTTGGCAGTTCATGTAGTCCGGAGCGTTTCGCCTTCTTCGCTTCCCCTTGGCTTCTCGCTGCAGGATGAGCAAATCGATAGTATTAAATTGCGCCAACGAGTACAGGACAGGGGTGTGCTTTTGGATGCTGCTGTTCGAAAGAGGCCCCTGTTATGGATGCTAATGTCTGGAGCCAATTGTGGATGCTACCGTAAATTTAGATCCTGAATCGACAAGATATAGACTCTTAGTCTGCCGAAAATGTTCGCAGATGTTCGGATTCTCTTAGGAAGGGACCATTTACAGATATTACAATATCTACAATGGATGCTCGAACTCTTAAGGTGAGGCTGTTCGGGATATTCTTCGAAAGATTGCTAAGTTTCTTTCTAGTTTGAACGCTCTCTCAGGAGTTTGCTGGAGGAATCAAATCCTGAAGAGAACGATAACATAAATTGCAAGATTATCGACGTCCTCCAGATGCAGATTCGGCGACTCTCTGGAAAAGGGCGAGAAACCGAAAAGGTTTTATAGACTTCAGCGGCTTATCTGCAGCCAGATACTACGCCCAATACGACTCTGCCAAACAACAAAGCAGGGCTGGTCTCCACTCGAACTGTGCATCCGCAAAATAAAACTGGCCTTATTACGACTGCCAGTAATCAAGCAAACCCAGATGTTATTTATTCCTAGACGGCGGGTCCTACAGCATCCACCCAAGAAGATTCGCAAGATGTCTCATCGCATATGTCGATAGACGATGCCGAAACACCCTGCACCGAATCCTCTCCAGTGGTAAACCCGCCAGGTATTTCCCCTCAAACCATTCACTCTGACAATACCTACTAACACCGAGAGACATCACGAACGATGTGGAGCAAGAGCTACAGGAGGTCGCTAGTGTTATGAACGAGGCTTGTCGAATCATCGTGTTCGTGGGCGCCGGGATAAGTACCAATTGCGGTATACCGGTAAGTATTGATCTCTGCTTCTGACCATCTTTAGATAACAATCATCCAGGACTTTCGGTCTGAGACTGGCCTTCACAAGACGAATCGAGGTCTTTTCGAGAGAAAAGTACTCGATGACGAAGAAAGACGAAAAGAATTGTATGAATGCTTGATCGAAATCAGGAACAAAGCGAAATCCGAAGATCTAATTCAGACGGATACGCATCGATTTCTCCAAGTCCTGCAAAGATGCGAAAAGCTTCAAAGATGTTATATCCAAAATCTGGATAAACTGAAGGCAAGAGCTGATTTGAATGCTAATATCGAGTCCAAAGACTGCGACGTGGTCCAGCTGCATAGTAACCTTGACTCCTTCAGATACTCTTATTGCAGCCATTTCACAAGCTGGGATGGCGTGCGCGAGACTGCTCTTGCTTCCGGAGAGATCGTATCATGTCCTAAATGCGCGTCAAAGGTAGAAGAACGACGGAGAAGAGAAGAGAGAACGAACATCCACGTTGGACATTTGCGACCCAACATTGTCCTCTACCACGATATTGACGATCCTCTGAGCGAGGCAAAAGCGAGGATCATTGACGAAGATGCGAAATCAACGCCAGATGTCCTCCTGGTCGTTGGTACATCATTGGCCATCGACGGTTCGAGATTCGAGCTCAAGAACAAGCTGATTCCGGCGGTACGTCGGAAGAGTGGGAAGATAATATACGTCAACAACAAACCTCCTCCAAGGGCATTTTTTAAGCCCGTGGTCGATCATATATTCGAAATGGACTGCGACTACTAGATGCGAGATCTTGCCGCACGCGAACCTTTCTTGCGGGAAGATAAGACGAAACACGATTTCTAGCGTCCATTTTGTGGCTTTGCCTTTTAGCCAAAAGCGAAGACTGTCGATGAAGTGATCAAAGAGGCTGAGCTTCAATTGATCTTTATCGGTGATTATTCGGATGTGTTGTTTAGGATCAGAACGAAGAAAGAAGTGAGAGAAGACTTGAGTCCCTTTCTCCTCTCGCATTGGCTTTCAACGTCCTCGCTTATGTATGTTTTATCGCTTTTCGGGTGGGGCGAATCTACGATAGTTCTACACAGTAAGCATACAGAATTTGATATCAATAACGCCGAAAAGAGAAAGGAGATGCTGGACGGGCCTGTGTGGCCAATCGGACGGAAACATACACGCATAATTATTTCGCATAATCCCTGCGATTATTGGATTCTGATCGTGGTGGATATTTCGATCCGAACTATAAGCTACTACAGCTTATTGCCTGGGTATTATCTGGGTGATTGTTGTGAATTCGTGGAGGCGCAAATAAAGCGGGTTGGTGAGAAAGTCGGTCAAGACTACTTTGGCTGGAATTCTCTCTTTGAAGACGTACGTACACTTTCCTCTTTATACGTCTAGTTAGCTGATAATTTTATAGAGTTCACATCAACAGACGAATGGCTCGGATTGCGGGATATATTTTCTGGAGAATGCGAGACGTCTCAGTCAAGACGAGGTTGTCGACGGAGCGCTAATCGAGGCGGATAGTTTAAGGGTTTTTTACGCCGAATTATTATTGGCGAGATTTCTTCACGAAGCTAGCGAGCAGATTATGCTGAAGAGCGTGTTATATCTGGAAACCTCAAGGTTATGGCAGATTGGTGCTGCGCCTCGCTTCTACGCATTCAATCTCGACTTCACACGAGCGAAACGGAGGAAATTGCAGATTGAAGAGGTCGAAGCTCAAATTGCTAGCGTTGATAAAAGCGACTCTGATGTGAATAAGGATAGCACTCGGCGACTGGATCTCGCGACCTTAAAGATTAATATCTCAACTCTCTTCAAGTTGTTTTTTTCGTGCCCATGGATGAAGTATCTAGAGCGCTTCGCCAGTTGTCGTCTCCAAAAAAGTAAAACCCCAGTAGGATATACGCGGGCTTCTCGTCTCCTCGAAATAATAGCGGCGTTCGCTTGTCCCGAACATTTCGTCGCCTTAAAGAGCGCTGTCGCTTACTATTGTGTGCTAGCATTAGAAGAAGTTATCCAGGCACCACTTGACTTATCAAGTTACCTGTACACGTTAGGCGTTTGGACAGAACGTCTTGGACTAATCAATGTCATTCTTCAACGCTTCGTGCGCGCTTATTTTACCTCACTAATCGATGAAGGGGCGCACCTTTTCCAAGACTGAGCTGAGCAGGTGTTCCAGAACAGCTGCGCAGTAACTAAGTCTGTCAAAGCTACAGTGGTCAAGATACATCCAAAAATGAAAGGATGGGACTCGTCCACCGATCCTGCCGAAAGATTCGCATTTTGGGATGTTCAACGCAATTTGAGGAGGTGGAGACAGGAGGGGGCTATCTGGTCTTCAATCCAAAATCGATTCTCCTCTATCGCTCTCCTCGCTCTGGTGCCGCATCATGTTCGAATACTCTTTGCTTCTTAGAGCATTTTAGGGTCTTCTTAAGTGTCGATTATGACGTTTGATTGGCATCGACTGATTTGCAGTAGCTTTCAAATCGAAATTCCAAGTGACACTTGGGCTCTCTTCGTTGATGCTCTCGTTGAGCTTCGCCCACACCTTTGGAGCTATGTACCTAAATTGGCATATCTCTTCGATATTCTTTCCAACTCGACCAAGCTAAAAACTCGCCAATTTAAGATAGAGCTGGCCCCCGACGATGAAATTCGGAATGTCGCTTCGGGTTCAACACTGCTTGTAGATGCTTTCGACTACGTGGACGAAGGAAAGAACAATCTACTCTCTGAGTCAGTGAGATAATCAACTCTCTATTGATAGCATTCCACTCTTGGCACAGCTAGGTTCCCTACATTTAAAGAGAAAGATCAATGCGGCCAGGCTTCCCGTTGGCGGTTTGCGAGAGCCAAAGCACTTAATTCCGGAGAAGGATTTTGCGACTAAGACTTAGATGTTCTAAGAGCAAGCGCTCCTCGAGTCATTTGGGATAGAACCCCTGCCACGTTGAAGGAATCGCATTCGAATTTGGCTCCCTTCTAGATGTGGCTCTTGGCTCCGGTTTAAAAAGCCCTATCGCTCCTCCTGTTTAAATATATATTATTGAGTTGTTTACTCAAATTGGTATAATAAATCACGGAGATCTTCTTATTTTCAAGATTTCCGAATCAGTATCTGAAGTTGATATATTCAGTACGATAGAAACGTAGATATAACTATAAAGTTGTTCAAGTTCAGAAAGATGTTTCAGAATATATCTGAATATCGCGCTAATTTAATCGCACTGCGAGAGACAATCGACTTCTGACTATCGAATAGAGAAAAGAAAGTATATCTAAGCTTGCTATAGAACGTGTTCGAGCATATAAAATAAAGTAAGAATACAGAAAATATTACTATAATAAAACGAGATTTTGACTTTTGTCGAGCTGAAGTACTTGTGCGAGAATCTGCTATTATACACTGGAAAAAGATAATTTCTTTTATAATTATAATTCGAGTATCTTTTGATTGCAAGAATCTTGTCTTCTGAATTAAGTAGATCTTATCGAGTATAATACAATTAATTAAGATAAATGTTACAAAAGCAACTAGACGTTCAAACTTGTAAGATACAATATTTATTGCTACTATTGAAGAATTTGCAGCTAATATTAAGATCTCTATTTCAATTACGATTTTAGCGCGAGAGTTATCTCAAAATCAGCTGAAAACTGCAATTATAGATAGAACTGCTGTTATTTCTATTTTTCAGTTGGCGCTTAACGATGTTACTCGGATTGCAATTGCAAAAGTAAAATCGAACTCTATTAGATACAAGACGACGAATGTTGTTGTTTACAAAACTAAGAATACTTTTACTATATATATATTTGGATCTCAGTTTATAATTAATGTCTTATTTATATATAAAATGTCTTCAGAACAATTGAGATACGATTGATCTAACAGTTCTCAGATATTTATGCGTATAATCGATATCTACTTATCTGCGAAGCCAGGTTCGACGTATGCGGCTTGGCAAAGGAGGAATTCACGTCGAGAATGGTAAGTATCTTGCCTGACAGCGCATCGTTTGTGAGAAGAGCGCATTATTGGGGGTTTTTGCAATTTCCCTGTGAAAAGATGGTGACGACGCCTAGGCTAGATAGCCGTTCGGGTAATCACTTAATTATGCCTAACTCATAATTTTATTTCTCGTTACACAATTATCCTCTCTTTGTTTGTTAGTTGACAATATTGTCGTCTCCTGTAGCTCTGCTGCTTCACCTCTTGTCACCCTGCTCCAGTTTTGGCGTCTTGCTCTAGTTCTGGCTTCCTGCTCCAATTTTGACACCTTGCTTTAGTTTTGGCTTCCTGCTTCAATTTTGATACCTTGCTCCAACTCAGGCACCCTGCTTCGCTTCTGACACCCCTTCAATCCTGGTATCTCGCTTCGGTTCGGCACGGCGTATTGGAGCGGTTCGCTATCTGATGTTTCGCCTCTCCTAGGGAGTTCGTCCCAGGAGAATTCTTCTGGGACCAAGAGGCAGACACGATGAGCCGGTACTAGGTCAATGACGGTCAAGCCTTCTTAATGGTTTTGGGAGAATTGGCTCAGGACAGATCTTCTAGGACAAATGGCGGTGATACCAGAATACAAGGTAGGGCGCCAGGGGCAGGACCAGGGTGTTAGAATTGGAGCGAGGTGCCAGAATTGGATGCTCGGATTCTCCTGGGTAATTTCTCTCGGGAATGATCGCCTGGGCCTTGGGCCAGCTCAAATGAGCTAATATTGGATCAGTTTGACTCAAAAGGCATACATTAGGAGGGAAACCCGAAAGCCTTACTACTCTAATCCTTTATCATATCAGTTTATTTCAATATGGAAGAGTACGCGAATGAAGGGAAACACTTTGACGGTGAGGTCTATCGGAAGATACGCAACTATCAGTCCCAAAAGCAGTCCAGTTTGGAAATGCGATGGTGGACTTGTCTCTCTCCACACAGAGCCAGAAATTTAAAACAACTACTTCGGCACAGGGAATTTACTTTTGCCTTTGATGCTTTCTTGGAGATACCTGCGCTCTTAACCGGGATGAGAATTAGTATTCTACATAAGATATTCGCGATAAGATGCGATGAGGTATACGTTTCGTCGCCGACCTCATGAATGTACTTATTGATTGCTAGGAAATCGTACATTATTTTCGTTACACCAAACAATTCTGGTCTGACCTACTTCAGCAAGACAAGAACGCGATGGCCAGGGTAGACCAAGCTACCGTCGAAGCGTTACAGTTTATCGCGCCATAGGCATCAACGCTAGATGCCAAGATTCTACGTCGTAAACTGCTAGGGGGGGAAATCTTTTGTCGTTTTAGCCAACAAGAACGTGAAGGGATCTGAATTAGGTTACAGTTCTTCAAGAGTCTGGTTTCTTCTTTGTTCGAGTTCTTCGAGAACGTTAAATGCCTTGAGGCATAAGTCGACTGTTTAAAATGGCTGGTATGTATAGGTTCTTGGGAAACTCTCGCTACAACAATAAATAAGATTTATACTGGTGTAAATCAGAGTATAGACTCGGCTCTGATATAGAAAAACAAGATTACGTTCAAGTCTGTGTTAGCAAGCTTCGCTTGTCGAATAGATCTAGAATATCGACAATTGTGCGTCTTTGCTATGCGCTATTACTGTAAAGTCTCAAAAAAGCTCAGCGGGAAGAATCTTCTGGCAAAGTCAAGAGCTATATTAGATATTACGATATTGCGCGAGATAACTGATCTTGCTAATTGTTTGAGATTTGAGTTATTCGAGATTATCTTGTTGAAGCAATTTCTAAAGTTAACAGATTTGACAATAGCAAGAGAAAACAAAAGATCTGCGCTTGTTACAAATAGTTTAGAGAAATTCAGAAAAGACAGATGCAAAACGCTATATATTTAAAATTACAAAGAGAATCGCAAGTTTTTGTATATTACTTATTTATATAACAATAGAAATAAACAATTCGAGAATATTATGTTCTATTTTAGACTTAGATTTATATACTTGAAGTTCTATAAAATATCGAACAATTTCAACTTACAATACTATCTTACTATAGCGACAGAAAAATTATTATTTTCAGCTTTCTGTCTGATTTAATCGATTAGTTTGCTACAAGAAGATCCGACTTAAAGAACTGAGTATATAGAGATAAACAGAGAACAAACAGAAAATACAATAATGCAAGATAGAGAAAAAGAGAGAGAAAAACAAAGATTTTTATTTTAAGCAGAAGATACTCTTGCACAAGAAGCAACAATACAACAACAAAAACTCTTGTTCTACGCAGGCAAACTTAAAAAAAAACAATATAAATAAAAACAATATCGGCAGAAGCTTGCAGAGAACACAAGTATTCTTGTAAAAAAAGAGAAAAGACTGGAACAAAAACAACAAAAGCTCTTGTTATCGTGTTCGTTCATGGCCTGAATGGACATCCAGAATACACATGGACGAGTGGTGGGGACATGGGATCAGGAATTTTTTAGCCATCTCAGCTTTTGCCCCCCCATACTCGAGGAAGAGAAGGCCCGAATATTGGTTTATGCATACCATGCGCACCCTATATCGTTCATGGATGGCGTTTCGGGAAATAGGATACACAATCACGCCGAACATCTGATAGCGGAGCTGTGCGCGAACCGAAGGACTAGAAAGGCGACGGACCGTCTCATTATCTTTTTCGCTCATTCATTGGGTGATCTTGTCGCCAAGCGGGCCTTGATCTATTCATCCGAAGTTCGTGGCAACCATACAGAGCATCTTCGATCCATTTACGTTTCAACCCACGGCATATTATTCCTCGCCACTCCACACATGGGCGCAGACCTTGCCACATGGTGCCCTCAACTGGGAAGGATATGGGGCACTACGATTCCAGGTTTAGTGTTTGTTGACCGGTCGCAAGTTGTAGGTGCCTTTGAGAACAAGTGCGAGATGCTTCAGAACATCGACCGCCAGTTCATCCAGCTGATCCATCGATATCATGTCTATTTCTTCCATGAGGGAAAGCCTATAGAGATCAGCGGAGTCCGCTTTTACGTTGTCGATGAAGAATCCGCAGCTCCGGTTATTCAAGACGTTGAGCGTGCATGTATTCAA
>JAABUW010000617.1_pt1 | contig 67692 bp, 66 predicted proteins | sample 5560081 | NCBI WGS metagenome assembly JAABUW01 (sample SAMN10711882, study PRJNA513363) | rock metagenome | isolation source: Antarctica rocks | place: Antarctica: Victoria Land, Knobhead sud | reverse complement strand
GTGTAGCTGCGCCTGATGTAGGTCTTTTTGATGGCCTTGCGCCTCGGACACTGGTGGCCGCTTTCCGCTTAGAGGCCATCATAAGTAACAGACAGCCAACAGCTACCTGAGAGGTATCGACACTCAACCAAATTCTATCAGCTGCCCATGACAGCAGAGATGTAAATAGTGGGGTGGGTACCTCGCTGTAATGCCGGTGGAGATGTGATGTGACCTGGAGGCAACGGAGGAGTGTACCTTATTTGAAGCTGCGGGATGAGTCAGCAATGACGGTCTCAAGAAATGAGGTGCACTAACCTCTTCACAAACTCCAATCGCAACAATGTTCCTGCTTACTTTTATTACAAATTAGTCGCGTGTGACAATCATGAATACAGTAGGTCGGCATCTTTGTGAACACTCTATGATAACTGACAGAGGCAGATTCGGTCGACATGGTACGTCTATCCGCTCTACTTACGTAGCTTTACTGAATTGTTACCAGGATTGGATGGGGAACTCTCATAGTTGGTATGATCACCAAGTATTGGACAGCTGCGTTTACTGATCGGATCCTCTTCAGCCGGTGGAGGGGCGTACTTCTTTGCGAAGCGATCAATCAATGCCGATAAAAAAGCACGCCATGAAGCTGATTTGAAGCGCCGAAGACTCACCGAATCACTTGAGCTCAGCTCGAAATCTCCATCGACTAAAGAAAAGCGTCGGAAAGCTGTTGATCATACCAGCAGCCCTAGTAGCGAAGCCAGTCATGATACTGCTCCTACACGGCATGAGGTAGAGGTTGAGGCACAAAAGGCTCGTGAGAAGCCCAAGTATGAGGCGAGCGAACCATTTCGGGCAAGGAAAGGAGATCGATTCAGCTAGAGACACAACCTACGGGGTTTTTGGGAGTGAGGCGAATACCTCGAGAACTTTGGCGGAAATCAGTACGGCCATCCTTCAGTCAGCTCGATTGACATCTTGTGCTCCTTGTAACGGCATTCCAGCAAATAATACCTGAAGTCAGATCAGACGCGTTTTCAGGAGCCTAAGACTGCGGTATAGCTCGGCGAGATCTTGTAAGTGGGACTGAGGAAAAGGATTGATATTGGTCATGTTCTGAATCTTGGTGTATTCAGACAGCGGGTTCTTGGTTAGAGGCTCGTCAACTAGAAGATTTCAGCTTTCAAGTTGTTTTAGCAGCAACTCTGTATATACGCCTATCAATTATTAACTTTCTTAACATACCGACGTAATTGATCAGGGTATTCAAGAGGGTATCGTATAACCTCTTATGATAGACATTCCTCAGGTTATAAGATCGTCAGGAACAGTGGTTGTTATGGAAGCTCGCTAGCGTTGTAGATCACACCCATCACTCTACATTACCAGCCAGCTTGTAGGTACCGTCGCGCTCACTAATACGCCATACCTCATATTTTGCGATTCCGAGCATGGGTGGAGCATACAAATACCACTATTCAAATATTCTGCCCTGAACTCACTTCACTGACCTTCCATTGGGATCGTCGACTACATTCGCCATGGCTTCTCATTCCCTTGCCATCGCAAAGGCTTCATTTTCTGCAAGCATGATGAGACCCGATCCAACTTCAGTTCCACGGATGGACATTGCCCGCTTCCATACTGCACTGGAAGCACTCCTGGGAAAATGCTCTCCGGCGAACATCGAGGTTTGAAGGCTGAATCTTGACTGAGTGATGAGAAGGCTAAACGCAAACCCGAGAACAGCTCTGTAAGGAATGGCTTCTGAAATATGCCGCATCATCTACAACGAGGATTGTAGCGACTGGGAAATATTTGGTGGCACTTGCAAGTTCTCTTGAAAAGACCGCAAATAAGGATAATTCAACATCGAAGGAAAAGATACTATCGCCTCGGAGACGACAAGTACATATTCTCTATCTCTTGAATGACTTGCTTCATCACACCAAGTACCATGTCGTTCCTTCTACGGCCTACTCAACCTTAAGCAGCAACTTACAATCCTATCTCGTCGATCTCGTTGGGGCAGCATCTACGTACGATCCAGAAAGATATCCAAACCATCATGAAAAGATACAGGACCTCCTCAGACTTTGGGACCAAAAGGGGTATTATCAGTCATCCTACATCAACAAGTTACGGGTGGCTGTCGCAAATTCAGCTAGCCTTGGCGATTCGTGGAGACCAAAGCCTGTAAACGGGGGCCAAGATGATGAATTCATTGAGACTTCTATAGGTAAACAAGATGCGCCCTATATCATGCCGGCAAGCCATGGAGAATTCTCAACACCATATTATGATCTTCCAGCTGGCAACCTTCTACCTCACATTATCCCTAATTCGACAGTACCAATAAACCCCCAGCAGGTGAAACCTCTTCAATTTAACGCCAGACCTGCAGATGAGAGCTTGATAAGGGCCGTCAAGAGCTTCATGAAGGAGGTTGATTCTTTCACTACGACCATTGGGAGCGATGAGGAAGGTATCGGGATGGACATTGACGAACTGGGGCAGCCTATCATTCGAAATGAGGAGACCGGCGAGTTTATTCGTGGCGAAGGATACTATGGATGGTCTAAGGCTTTCTGTGTGAGAATGAAAAGGCGGCATGATGGCACTGAGATTAGTGACGAATCGGCCAGAAGGAGTGACAGTATAGACAGGAGTACAAGTCCTCGCAAGCGGAGAAGATACAGTTCCTCCGGGAGTAGCAGGAGATCCTATTCTAGTTCACGCAGCGTGTCCAGGTCACCACGGCATAGGTCTCGCACGAGGTCACCTTTTCGGCAACGGTCAAGCTCTTATTCCCCCCCACCGGTCGTGGCATCACCTCAGGAACCTCGGCCAATGTCGACAGCTACCATAGCTTCCTCATTACCGCCACAATCACAAACTTCGTCTCGTCCTTTACCTACCCCCTTGCCCCACGATCTAACGCGGGGCTTCCCTCTTGGTCCTGGTGGACTTCCAATCCCGCCTCCCCCACCCAATTACAGAGGTCCTTGGCCACCGCCTCCACCGCCGCTACCACCGGGCAGAGGTCCGCTACCACAAGGGAACTCGCTCCTCAACTTCCCTCCTTTCGTTCCGCCACCGCTGCCACCACCAATAGGACCTGGGGGTCTTTCAAGCGGAGGCCCACCTCCGTTACCATATGCCATGACTGGTCCTCAAGCCCAGATCCCACACAGCTCTGGCGGATGGGGCCCTCAACAAAACAGGGGGTACCCCGCTTCTGCAACTCAACCACCGTACAGTGGACAGTACCCGAGTGGCAGAGGCAGGGGGCATAGGGGTGGCTGAGAATGACAGCAAGCAGTGCTGTACGGACTGCTCGAGCTTTGTGCCTGAGCTGGGCAGACTGAAATCGGGTGGAGTGGGTATTGGGCCAGCCTATTCTGGAAGGCCCAGACAAACAAGCTGTTACGACTGTTGGGTGGTGAGCTGCGAAGGCAGGCAAGATGAAGCGATGTCGGGCCCAGATCTTTCCTTCCGGGCGGGTAATATCTAGGAAGGGCAATTAATGGAATGAAATCAGCGGAAATAGATTGATATGCGTCCTATGTGCCGAGGACCGGCTCCATCTCCGGTGCTCGACATGGTGTGCCAGATTAGAGAGACTTCCATCGCGATTTCATTAATTACATGTAGACTAGGAGTAGCCATGTTGCTCAAGATTGAAGACCGAATGCATCATGTGATTGGGTCCCAGTCTTTGAACGACCGTGCCAGTGAGGGCTATTGCCCTGGATACTTACTTCGGGGTGGTTCAGGAAAGAGCGTTGGCCTTTCCTGGGTTTTTGTGAGGAGGCAACGGTAAGGTAGGTATTCTACGTTGTTACCGCCCAACCAGGATCGACTTCTAAGATTTCATTTTCCCTTCATCCTAAGAAGCCTTCCTGACCATTTCCGTACTCGCTACAAAGGTCTCTCTAGGTAGCCATGTAGTCCTTGGCTACCTTATGCAACCCTCCTTATCCTTTTGCCAACACCTACAGGCTACAGTACTTAAGCAGGACCTCATACACCGACTCCTCGGCAGCCACTACCTCTATTCTTCGGCGTTTGGGCGTTGCCGTAGTCGACCGATCGCGCTGGCCTACTCTCCGGATTCCGGAACCTGTGCGAAAAGCGAAGTTGATCACCTGAAGGCATACGTCATCTCTACGAACTAAAATCCAGGTCCAGCGGTCGTTGTTTACTGCCTTATCTGCTCTCATAGGTAAGTACCTTAAGGTATGATACACACCACGACACTCACACGGGAAAATTCAATTATGCAGGGCGAGAACAACAATAACAATTATATGAATACGACGTACTGGTCTGATCGACAGACTGCAGTTCATCATCTCAGGCACCTTACGGAGTATTACTTACGACGGACTTCTCACTACTTATCTACTCATTATTCTGCTCTACCCTGGTCCAGGTACTTTCTACAGCTTTAGTTGCATGCAAAACCCGCGTTCGGCCTTGAGTCTCAGAGAGAGAGAGAGAGAGAGGGAGAGAGAGAGAAAGACACACGCCTTCCCTACTTTATCCTCCCACGCATTTCTCCCACGCTCAGCCAGCCCGCAGCACCAAACAACGCACACACCTCCACACTCCACACTTTACCCCACGCTCCACCACCCACCACCCACCACCCACCACCCACCTGCAGCCTGCATCCTGCATCCTGCATAGCATACCCTTTTTACCATCCACCAGTGCATCAATCCAACTTGGTTCACGACTCCTCACTGGACTACATGCTGGGCACGGACGACAAGCCTCCTTATACTTAGCTGGCCGAGTAATGTATGCTGTCTGTCGTAATATCATTATTCAGTCGGCCTTTCGTTTAAGTTCAACCACTGTAGTCTCTTTCTAACCCATCGTTCATTCCCGTGCTGACATTGCAAACCGCTTCTTCGTTTCCTTCTTTGTTCTGCCTTGGCTTGTCTACCGATTCAGGACCGCTTTGTGCCCGAGTCCTTCCTCAGCAGCTCTCTTTTGTGTTATTTCCTGACCGCAAAATACCCTTCCCCAACGTCTGATTACGTCCAACCACGTGCATGGAACAATTGGGAATGAACCGAACAAACTTGACCTTCTACCGTCCGCCTGCTTATTTCCCTCCGCAAAGATCACCATTGCTTGCATTGCCGCACTGCTCATTGAAAACTGTGTCGAGCGTTGCCTAAACCGAGCATTGTACTTGCCGCCGTCAATTCTGTGCCTACCATTTAGCGTCCACAAGACCTTCTATCCAGCGTGAGCTGATTAATGATCTTCGCTATGGAGCAGTCCATGACACTCATGTCCGCCCAGATCCACTTTGTTGTAAGTCTGTGATGGTTGACAGCCAACGCTCAAGATGTGGGCGCCAGCAGTCTCCGAGCAGCGCCTAACCTTGCATTGTGGTGAGACTGACGGAGAAACGTCGCACTCGGCTGATTCGATCTGAGCCATCTAGGAAGCTCAACTAAGCCTGATACACATTCCGCTAGCCCGGTATCATCATTTCTTGCAACCGATCCTCAAGCTACTCTTCCCAGAGGCAACTCACGATGCCAGCGCCAGCGTGGATTCTACCAGGTCGTTCGAGGCTACCGTCTCGTGGGCAAACCGGCACCCGTTTTTGAATGTGTCAATAACACCAATTGAGTGCTCCATTGTGTGCTCCAAGGATCTGGCTCAATCGTTATTCCTCCCTGTGCTTTCTCAAGCATCAAGAGCGGCTGTAGAGCCCGGCTGCGCTACAATCTCATCCGAAGATTTCGTCGTGATCTCGGTCGTAGGAGAAGGTCTCGAAGCTGGACAGCGGGTGCTGGAGCTTACGAGCCCTCTAGCTCTGGCTGGCATGTTCGTGCCCGTTCAATTTCGTTATTCTCGAGGTAGAAGGTGCTAAAAGTTGGTAGTTCCATATTCTTTATCACCACGTATTTTTCGGATTACATTTTGGTGCCTGCAAAGTCTCGCGGGCAGGTCATTGGTGCCCTCGAGGATCGCGGTTTTGCTTTTGAGAAGAATGCGGAAGCCTACATTAACCCTGCCGCTCATCGTCGTCAAACGTCGTCTACATCATCACTTAGCACTGGATCCCCTTCAACGCCTCCACCCACAACTGTAAGTGAATTACAAACCCGGACTTTTGCTCTGCTCAAGCGCCACCACATTAGCCCACAAGTCGATGTTGATATTCGTCTCGTTCAGTGCGCGGGTCTCCCTGGCCAACCCGGCAAAGTCTCAAAGGATGAGCTCGGACTTCAACTGGGAATTATCAAATGCCTCGTCCACCACCCAAAGTTTCTGAGTCTCACTTTAACCGAGGACGAACCTGCTTCTTTGCTGTTGGAAAAGCGACTCGTATCCGATTTCGGTGATGGCCGTGATGTTCTTGTTGGTAGCATGGAAGATTACCTAAAACCCATCATCCTGGATCTCGAACCGCTGCCACTCGAGGCTACCGGGATTGTCTGTGGCGTGGCGAGCAAGTTAGTTGGACGTGCTGGTGGACATCTGATTGAAACTATCGACATGTCGTATCTGAGTACAGCCCGGGCTGGCACAGTTATGGTCAACGAAAAGGTCTTGGAGCAGGCAATGGAGGCCTTGGGAGTAGAAGAAACCGGGGCCGTTGGGCATTGATTCAAGAATATCCTGAGTAAAGGATAGGCCAGGGTCTTTCGCAAGGGAGTGAGTATTGGGTGTGGCAAAAAATTTCAAAAGTGTATTCAAGATGGCTGCCCTGGTAGCTCAACGTGCGATCACATTGATCATTGGTCTATCAAGACAAGTATCCGTACGCTGATTCAAGCTCAAGTCTTGTTGTATGTCCTCGGAGTGGTCCAATCGGCAAATGTTTGCAAAAACTGGCAGCATTCGCAGCAGGCCGTGTGAGCATCCCATCAAAACGGGTAGGGATCGAGCTATATTCCAGCACCGGATGCTTCTCGATTTTTCTATCTGTCCTCTCAAGAAAATCTATTTTCAAGATTGACGGCCTCCGAAATGATTTGAATGCGATTTTCACTTTGCTACGGAGGAGGCCTACCGATGCCTCGTACGCTCTGCTCCCACTTTGTACCTCACAACGGCATACCCCAAACCGAGACGGTGCCTAAACATCGTTAGCATAATCCTCTCAGGCAGTCCTACCACTGGACTAACCATCCACACCAGCACTAGCCCACTCCTTCCTCGCCCCATTGCAAGCAACAGCACTGGCAACCTTGCCGCCATGCGCTTTCAACTTCTCGATTACCCTTCCCTCCAACGAATCCCACGCATACAACTGCCCGTCCTCACTTCCGCTAATCACCACCGCGTCCGCCAACCCCAGACAAGATCTGACGCGGTAGTCTTTGTTTGTGTGTCCCCTGTAGCTCTGTAGCATCTGTCCGTTGCCTTTGTCCATCAATCGGATCGTCGAATCCAACGTAGAGACTAAGACAGCATTTCCGTCTTGGGTTTGCTCGACAGAGGTGATGGGTGCTGTATAACAAACATCCACTGCGTCAGCGAAAGCATAGAGGCATTGATAGTGACGGGGACGATGAGCCAACATACGCCCAATAACATCCGCAAATACCATCCCCATCCTCAAATCATACACCCTCATCCTCCCGTCCACACTCCCGGTCACAATGTCATGTCCCCCCACCCATAGCCCACTCACACTGTCCCTCGCCTCCTCAAATATCTGTATCGGCTTCACACTCTGACTCTTACAATCCCAAAGCCTTACGCTCGCATCAAAACTCCCAGAAACCACCACACTATCCCCCTCCCCGCCAAACGCCACGCAATTCACCCTGCCCACATGCCCTCCGAATCTCCTTAGTGTTCGCGCAGTGGCAACATCCCAAAGGAAGACCTGCCGGTCCCCGCCGACGGAGGCGAAGCGCGCGTTGTCGTCGGTGACGGCGATGTCGAGGACTTCGTAGCCGTGCGCGGCGTAGGTTTGGACGAGGCCGGATTTGGGCGTTGACGGGTGGGATTTGGAAGGGTTGTAGAGGTGGATGGTGCGGTCAGAGGAGCCGGTGAGGACCTGATTTGCCAGGGAGGGATGGGTTAGTGAAAGGTTGAAGGAGGGCTAGGATTGTCGAGGGAAGGGTGGGGGGGAGGGAAGGGTACGTATTGGCCTAGGCCGGCGGAGTAGGTTACACAGTGGACGGGTCCTGGAGGGTGGTGAGACTGCGCTTCGGATGGAGAGGCTTGCGGGATGAGTACGGACCAGTATGCCCGGTGAGCTTGGTGATCTCACGGTTGGGGAAGATCATTACATGTTTGAGATGTAATAATATACGGGAAGATAAGCTCGGAGGCAGGTGCTGGGTCAAGGTGATGTTCTACGATTCATGACTGTGCGGTAAAACAGAAAGTCACGGATCCGCGGCCTTCATATGCAGGAAGGTTTTCGTGTTCAAGCTTTAAATTATCTAAATGGGCGAACACTTGATACCATTGCCGGGTGAAGCCCATACAGCGGGTAGCTCCTAGACCGAAGGAAACTGCAGTAGAAAGGATTGGGGAATCATGAGCTTACTGACGACAGATAGAACAAGAAGACAGTCTAAGAAGAGAGAACTGAGCACCTGCGTTACTGCGCTCGTTCTCCATGAGGAACCAAGTCCAGCGCTTTTGATTACCCACATAATTTTCACTCATCCGCACTTAACGGCCGCGACCATGGCTTCGCTGTACGCTACCCTGCATCTGCTCTAGCTCCTGTTCGAGGTTTTTGATTCTATCATATTGATTAGCTGGGATTTTACTTGAATTATTTGACCAAGGCGTACGCTGCGTGGGTACTCTCAAGATCCTTGTTCAGACGGTCGCGTTCAGAGATGAGCTTTTGCTCCCATTGTCTGAACCTGTTCTCTTCAACCTTGACCTGCTCCGTAAATCTCTTACGTAGGCTCTCTTCTTCTTCTTTGAATTTTGGGTTGTCAAGCTTCCGCGGACGAGCTTCACCAAATTTCCTCGTCTCCATTTGTTGGGCTCGGTATGCCTCATAATGCATCTCCTCGGTAGTGTGAATCAGGTCTAGCATGTGGGTTCGGATGAGGATAGACCGCAGCTTCTTGAAATCGCAATGGTCCTCATTCTCAACCTCTGCAACACCCCATGAATATTGACGCCCTTTCAAGACGCGGCCGTCTCCAGTCTTCACATCCTTTTCTGAACCAATCACTGCAAAAGGCATGGCTGCCATTAAGCTTCGGGCATGCTGAGCAGCGGCCTCATCATCTTCTTCAAGCGGTGGCTGATAGATCTTTATGCCCTGCGCTTCAACCACGGCTCGAATCTATTGCACAAGTCAGCTCAAGACCTGTGTCCCACGGGAAAGATTCCTGCCCACTCTCTGCTTGAACCGAGCAAGGTCTGCAGGGCTCAGGGTATCCGCCTTGGCCACAACTGGAATGAGGTTGACCCTGGAGCTCAAGCGCTTCATTACTTCGATGTCCAAGGGTTTTAACGTGTGACCGGTAGGTCTGATGAAGTACAGACAGGCATGAACTCGGAGATCAATTTTATCAACGCGACGAGGTTGTTGCTCTTGAAGCATGTAAGACTCATGTTGGTCATCCAGAAACTCGATAATTGGCATCCACGAATCGCGGTTGTTCACATAATCCCCAAATCCAGGTGTGTCAATGACCGTAAGGCGAACTATTAGACGATCAGCTCCGGGACGCTATGAATTGCGCGGGACGCGCTATACCTTTGAAGAACTTTTCTTCAAGTTCGGCCTTGGTAATTTCTATTTCAACAGTCTTGTCCACTTGCTTTGCATGACGACGTCTATGGTCCGCGTAATTTTTGATAGTTGTAGAGAACAAGGTATTGATGAAAGTTGTTTTGCCCAGTCCCGATTCGCCCGCAACCTAGAACAGTTCAGCTTTAGCACTTAAGCTACATTTCGAGAATTAGAGATATCTGGTACCATAATCGTAAAAGCTGCTCCTCGCTTGGCAACAATTTTGTGTCTATCATGATATATTTAGCCTCTTTGCGCTTTGGTGAAGTTGGGGGTAGAATAGACTGTGCACCTTTGGTTTGGAAGCTATTTAGATGGCGTCAGCAATCAGAGGTCAGTCCCCAAGCACAGCGAAGATAGGCGTCAGTATTTACTTACATTGGCGATTCCAATCGGCGAAGCCGCCTCGGACGCTGCTGGTGCCATGTTCGAGGCTTCCGTTGAAGATTGACAATGACTTGAGGATGAGATTTCTCCAGATAGCCTCAAACACTGAAGCAGCTAAATGTAAGACTCTTGGAGTGGGTATGGTGCAGTGGACCTTGGTGTGACAGTACGAAGCGATTCACTCACAAACAAAATGTGGTGGTTAAGGGGATACAAACGCTGGAGTCTAATCCAGATTAAGGAAGCTTTGGTGGTCTGAGCCTTGTCGCTAGAACTAGTTCCTGTAACATTACGTTAGTTCCCGGTTAGATAATACATATCACCACTACAGATTTCTTCTTTAATCGAGCAAATGATAGTATTACTGGAGAAAATGTCACGCATATAATCCAAGGTTATGAAGACCGATTTCAAGGTATGTGGCCCACCCGTATTTCATCCTTAGAAACTCACGCTCGTGATAAGTTTTCAAATCTACTAGGCACAGTTTACTGCAAAGGGAACCTCCTCTTTACTCCCGATGGCACTTGTCTTCTCTCACCAGTAGGGAATCGGGTGACATGTTTTGATCTGATCAAGTAGGGTCCCAGACCTTCTCCTATTACCCGCTGGCCCTGTATCCTGTAGCTAATATTTCTAGCAATAAGTCATACACACTTCCATTTTCCCACCAAAGAAATATATCTCGCATAGCCCTAACCCCACGCGGGAACCTTCTGCTTTCAGTCGATGAGGATGGTCGCGCAATACTCACCAACTTCCCGCGACGGATCACCTTACACCACTTTTCCTTCCAAGGGACTGTTACTGCCTTAGCCTTTTCGCCATCAGGTCGCCATTTCGCTGTTGGTCTTGGACGCTTGGTAGAAGTCTGGAACACGCCGCCGGTTCTAGAGTCGAATGCGGGCTCAGAGAACGGACTTGAATTTGCCCCCTTCATTCGACATAGGGTGTATGCTGGACATCATGACACTGTGCAAAACCTGGAATGGTCAAGCGATTCACGTTTCTTCTTGAGTGCCGCGAAAGATCTCACAGCCAGAATATGGAGCCTTGATCCTGAGGAAGGTTTCGTTCCTACAACCTTAGCGGGTCATCGGGAAGGACTCCTTGGAGCCTGGTTTTCAAAAGATCAAGAAGCGGTAATCTTCAATGCGTTCTCCGGACATAGGAATACTAGCTTATACAACTCGTAGATCTATACTATCAGCCAGGATGGTGCTCTGTTTCAATGGCAATATTCTCGTAAAGGGCTAATCATTGACGACGTTGATACGCTTGGCGACGATGACTCTCCGGACCGGTGGAGGATTGTTCAACGGCATTATTTTATGCAGATCAACGCGAAGATAAAATGTGCAGCTTATCATGCCAAATCCAACCTTTTTGTCGCAGGTTTCTCCAATGGCTTGTTCGTCTTATACGAACTACCCGAATTCAGCACGATCCACACATTGAGGTAAGTTGCTCTGAAAGGGCTCTACCACAGACTGCCAATCCGCTCACTCGGAGACAGCATATCCCAAAACGAAATAGACTACGTGAGCATCAATAAGTCCGGGGAATGGTTAGCCTTCGGAGCCTCGAAGCTCGGCCAGCTGCTTGTATGGGAATGGCAATCTGAGTCATACATCCTGAAGCAGCAGGGACACTTCGATTCGATGAATGCTTTAGTATACTCTCCCGACGGCCAGCGCATTATCACCACCGCGGACGATGGTAAGATAAAGGTGTGGGACACACAGTCGGGCTTCTGTATAGTCACCTTCACTGAGCATTCAAGTGGCGTCACTGCATGCGAATTTGCTAAAAGAGGCAATGTACTATTCACATCAAGTCTTGACGGGTCAGTCAGAGCCTGGGATCTCATAAGATTTCGAAATTTTAGAACATTCACCGCCCCAACGCGATTGTCTTTCTCTTCAATTGCTGTTGACCCTAGTGGTGAAGTGGTGTGTGCAGGTTCCCTTGATTCGTTTGAAATACATATATGGTCTGTCCAAACCGGTCAATTACTTGATCAGCTATCAGGGCATGAAGGCCCTGTTGGTTCGTTGGCCTTCGCCCCTTCCGGTGACACCCTCGTAAGTGGCAGTTGGGACCATACGGTACGCTTATGGAGCATCTTCAGTCGAACTCAAACCAGTGAGCCGCTACAACTCCTGGCCGACGTCCTTCATGTTGCGTTCCGACCCGACTCAAAACAAGTGGCGGTTTCTACCCTGGATGGACAACTCACATTCTGGTCAGTATCTGAAGCCACCCAAGAAACTGGTGTTGACGGCCGCCGAGACGTTTCTGGAGGTCGGAAGCTTACAGATCGGCGAACTGCGGCCAACGCTGCAGGGACCAAGGCTTTTAACTGTATAGCTTACAGTACAGACGGCACTTGCGTGATCGCAGGTGGAAACTCGAAGTACGTATGTCTTTACGATGTACAATCCGCTACGCTGGTCAAAAAATTTACCGTGTCCGTCAACCTCTCCTTGGATGGCACTCAAGAATTCCTCAACAGCCGTAGACTTACCGAAGCCGGTCCTACGGGTTTGCTAGACCAGGAAGGCGAGGCGTCGGACCTCGAAAATCGCATTGACCGTACCTTGCCCGGCGCCAGTCGTGGCCACCTCTCGGCCAGGAGGACAAGACCAGAAGTACGTGTACCGGGCGTTGCATTTTCTCCTACCGGAAGAGCCTTCTGTGCGGCATCTACAGAGGGCTTGTTGGTCTACTCCCTCGATAGCGCCTTGCAATTCGATCCCTTCGATCTCGATATCAACGTTACGCCAGCTACCACTCTTGCGGCTGTTGATGAGAAAGACTACCTACTTGCCCTCGTCATGGCCTTTCGACTCAACGAGAAACCCTTGATCCGCCGGATTTACCAAGCTATCCCTATTGACGATGTGGCCCTGGTTGTCAAACATCTGCCCACGGTATATCTTGCTCGACTTTTAAGATTCGTCGCTCAAGCGACTGATGAAAGCCCACATCTCGAATTCAACCTTCGGTGGATCGAGTCGCTGTTGATAGCACATGGAGCTTACCTGAAGGATTGTAGCGCTTCGTTCGCGGCCGAGTTAAGGACGGTCCAAAAAGCGGTTTCAAAGATCCAAGCCGATCTGGCAAAGATGGCAGATGATAACATCTATGCGCTCGATTACCTCCTTCTACAATCAACGACTAGCCAAGATCGAACGAGCGGAAAGCGTACCGGGGCCATCACCAATGGCAATGGCTATGCTGAGGATTCAATAGAAATCGAGGGCGAATGGATTGGGATTGGTGACGAGGAGGATGGTGATAGAGTCTAGCATAGGCTAATTACTGGGGTCAAATATCAAATCTTGAATGATCTGACACGTTGATGCGCCGACCCATTTCTGTGGGATTGAATCTGATTGACAACGGCAGATAAGTGGCTATCCTATCATAACCTTCCCGCCATAACACTCAGCTAAATCCCGATTTTGGATCTGAAGAACTCGCACGGTTCAATCATCGTCCACTTTAGCCCGCTTTGACGTCCTCGACTCTGGCTCCTCTATACCATATCGTTTCTTACCCGCCGCACCCCCAGTTGCATCCCTAATCAAGCCATCGATATTGAATGGATCCGAATCTTTCTCAAATTGCACCGGCCCTTCCCGTGCCTATAGTGAATAATCCCACTCAGCAAGCGTACAATCACACAGAGATCATAATCACTCACCTCAGCGTCAGCAGCACCCCTGAAACCCTCCTTTGGCTTACCGAGCACCTCAAACCGGTTACTCTTTTGTAACTTCTCATACTCTGTTCCAGCAACTTCCTCATCTACGTCATCGTCCATATTCGCACGCGGCCGATATATGCTGCTTATAGCGTCTTGCGCCGCAAACAGCGGTTTGTCATACGCCTGATCTTCGTTGAAACCTGTATCGAAACCACTGGTCTGATTGAATAGCCTTGAATCCCACATCGACTCTGAAGACTGCGTTGGTTTAGCTAAGCCTAACGCTACTTTCTCGGAGATGTCTCGATTTTGCTCCCTGGCGATCATTTGAATTCTTCGTTCCGTGCCCATACGTGACTGTCGCAGTTGTTTTTCGTTCTCCTGCCTTCTCTCGCGTCGCATTTGCTCTCGCTCTCTCGCAGCTTCATAGTCCTCACTGTTTGACCGACTCGAAGACGATGCTGAACGACTCCTGCTGCCACTGCATGACCTTGCTCGAGACTGCCGCCTACCTGTCATTGCTCTTTCTTCTCGAGCCTTCTGAGCCAGCATTCGTAGCTGATCCTCTTTCTGCATTCTCTCTTTCTCGGCAAGCTTCTGCTGCATCCGTGCACGTTGTTTTACCTCTTCTCTTGCATGCCTGTCGGCAGTGAAAAGCGCTTCCGCGAACTGAGCAAATTTGTCGTTAATAGTAACATCTTGCAAGCCGCGCCCATCTGCCGCCAACCTTTTGTCGAGAGGAACTGTGTAACCCTTTGGGTTCTTCCAATTGGAGACAGGTGGCGGTATTTTCCAGGCTTCCTGGTCTTCCGCGGTCAGCTTACGCGGCGGCGAATGCATTACGGGCGGCGGCGGTGACGGAGGTCCCCGAGGGATCTTCTTGTGTTTGAATTTTGGAGGTTCCATTGGGTCCTTCTGCCTCTCGACGATTTTCATAATCCTATCGTTCTTGCGCGCGACGTCTCCCATTTGGTTTGCCGGCGTGTATCTAACATATGTTGGATCATTCCTTGTTATTCCCTGCACATTTTTGGGCTTCTGAGCAGCCACTGCACCATTGACCAAAGTCTCCAAGGCTTTCTTGGTTTTTTCCGTCTGTGCAGCAACGTCTTCCTCCGATGGCCGATCTAGTGAGATCTCGCTCACATCTGCTCGCTGCCGAAGAGGAATGAGATCTTTGAATGAGGCATGTACAATCCGCTTATCGTTGTGGCCTTGCCGTGCGATGGCATCATACTTGACCTTGCCTTCAGCATCTACCTGAACAGTGAGCGCATTCAAGCTTGTCGATGATTTTCTGCCCATGTCGAGAGGATACTGTGCTACAGGAATCTCTGGGAACGCGCCGCCGTCACCGTAATCTTCTGCTGTTCGTGGGCGCCATCCTGCTCGTGCCCGATATGCTGGTGGCCCAGTTCGCTAACGGATTTTTAGTATTTATTGGCTGCTTTGTTCTCCATATTGGTGAGCTCACCTTAAGGACAATTTGCAGTTCGTCAAGTGCTCCTGCTCCAAGGATCCGGGGGCCTTTCGATTGTGTGTGACTTGGTAGCTGTTCGTGTTCACCCGTGTATTTTGGCTTAGGCAAGGCCTTAGCTAGTGATGTTGCGATTGTTGTCATTTTTCTCGACGCCGAAGATCGCTGCGTAAGTGTAATTTCTCACAACCACATTTATCCTTCAATGATTTCCAACTTCACTGTTGAGGCCACAGATGAGACTCACTGGCGTCAAACGCGGCAGCGCTACATGTACAAGCTCTACAATACCAATTTGATACAGAAGTGGTTTGGAATACGACACTAGCTGGGATTCATTACAACACAAATACATAATTACGAACAAGGTAGCGAAGCAGACCTAAATGATTACAATTCATCCTTCATATTCCCATACCAAGTCTTCCCTGTATTTGGAATCGTTCGAAGCACCTTTTCAATACGAGTAACCTAGTCTATGCCTTGAATGAGTGACATATGCGTTGATTGCGAAAAGTATAGATCTGTCGCTCAAGAATCACGGCTCGCGGCAAATATGGACTGATTGCCAATGAAGGAACCCTGAAAATTCAAACATCAGCTAAGGTACTGCTGCCCGAGAAGCCAAATACCTAGCTCGAACAAGTTCGACATCTTCAATCTGATGGCTTACCATGTATACAAGATTCCGCAGCTTGACTCTCCATTCGTCGTTCTTTCTCACCCAGGTATCCTGATACTGCCCGTATGCATACAGAGCCTATCTCGCGCACGGAAGGTTAGTGGCTTAATAACCCAAGTAGAGAGTGACGAATTTTTCTTATCATGACAACAGTATAGCCGAAACGTTGAAGCGTACCTGCCCAGAGAAGTCCCCTTGACCGAAGTGGGTGGCAGTAAAATAGGTAAGACTCTTTGCCTCACGACCTTCATCGAGCACATCGATAACCTGCGTTGCAAACGAATGTTGGGTAGTCACGTAAAATAGACTTTCACTCAGCACTTCTTGCAGGTGGGAGAGGCCCGTAATGACGTTCAACGGAGCGGAATAATTGGCGACTACATCGCAAGTGAAAACACGATCGAGTGCGGCAAAGTTCTTAGAGTCAATAGAAAGTGGATAGAGGGCAAGAGTGTTATGTATTTGCAATTGGGCTGTTGGATCCTGTGGAAGAGCTGCTGCTGCGTAAGCGGCTGGCAAAGAAAACGGTTCCGTGGGAGAAGAAGAATTCGGTAGGTGAAGAGGATCAATGATGCAAGCGCCGTTTCGTGGATGCTTCTGGCCGATTACACCGGCGTCCATAAGTAAGAGCAATACAAAGGAACGAAAATATAGTCCTAAAGATTGATGCATTCTAGGATTGAGGGAAAGACCTGGGTCTTGTATGCAGATATGCAGTGCAATAGGACCTGTAGGCAAATCGATGCTACACTTCCCAAAGAGACAAGAATAACACAGAATTAAAATGTGAAGAGATGAGCGCGCACTACAGTACGAGTATAGGAGGTACTCAAGACTGTACCTAGACTGCAGTGTTTCTTCTGCTGCCGCTGAACGGTCCCGGGAAAGCCCTTCCGGCACTTACAGACGCCTAAAGTACATCACAGTACTTTACTTCTTTCGAGCTTGAAGGCAGCATTGATTTGGTCGATGAAATGTTCATCAGAAAAAGGTAAGAAGCAGAAGAATAGCGAAGCTGTTGTGCTTCTGAAAAATGGCCCCATCAATTCTATCTTTGTCTAGTGGGTAGAGCACGTGATTCGCCCGATCACAATCAAACGGCAGTCTCGTCATACCACACCATCAGAGATTGACTACCCAGTAAGGTACTTCGTATATGGAGGCAAGTACCTATCGTTCGTCACGTTCGTAAAGAAAATGCCATCTAATCTGTCAGTCATGCAGTGCGATGATGTCATATATAGTCGATCATCCACCAGGAAGCATACAGTAAGCGGCTAAGCATAACGTTACCTTATACCTTACTCCGTAGTACGGATATTATGTGTTCTTGTGACGAAGGGTATGCCGCTTATTGTACGTTGAGTTCTGCAATCGCGTGTTTGGTGGGGTGGGGCCGCTTATGACACCCAAGTGATTGTACATTCCACCTATTTCGACCTGTTGAAATCACCTTGTGGGTCAGCGAAGATGAAGTCAAGCCTTTTCTATCTTGAAATCACATATTATGCCCATGCTGTTGCAGCGCATATAAACTTGAGGCAGATTTCTGGCGTACCACATTACGTCTATACATATGGTGCTGCCTGGTTTTTTAAAATCTTGGAATCCATGCTAATCATAATTATAGCTCCAATGGTCTATCTTGACCAGAATGAGCTGTACCTCCCGTCAGATCTTCAAGCCCACCTCGACAACACGTATCCCGCGTTCAGCTACGCGGTCATTAACAATGGGCCATCCTCTTTCGATCTATCAAACTTGGACCAGCTCAATACTGTTGGCAATTGCAGTGTGACAGACTTCGATGCTTGTCCAATATATCTAACCTCAAAAGATAATGTGACAGCGAATCCACAATGGCTGCATGGCGTACTGCCAGACCCTGAAACACATGAGACCCAAGGGGTTAAGTCTTGCGCCGTTATAGTCAATGATCGTGGTAGTGGAATTGTTGATGCCTTTTACATGTACTTCTACGCGTTCAATTTAGGTAATACAGTATATGGACAGAATCTGGGAAACCACGTAGGAGATTGGGAGCATTCTATGCTTAGATTTGAAGATGGAAAGCCGTCGGCCATGTGGTTTAGTCAACACGATGTAAGTCAACGCCCCAGCCCAAAGCTGCAACTCAAGCACAGGTATGTTCTCGATCTCGTACACGTAATAATGTGCAACAGAGTGGCCAGGCTTTCACGTATGAGGCTGTCTCTAAAATTGGCACTCGTCCCATTATTTATAGTGCGATTGGAACTCATGCCAACTACGCCGTACCGGGAACCCATTCCAGGTTCATCGCATCTGCTACTGTCAATGATACTACTTCCGCAGGGCTCCTCTGGGACCCGATTCTTTCTGCATACTCTTATACTCTAATTCAAGCTACCGCTACCAATAGCACATTCGTTGGATCCGAGTCTTCCACACCTGCATCTTGGCTCTCGTTTCTTGGTCGATGGGGTGACGAGCAGTACCTTGACAGTGATCCTCGGCAGCTTGACTTCCTGAATCTCAACGTCACTTGGAGATACGAATCAGGGCCCACGGGACCTCAAGACAAGAGTTTGAATCGTACCGAGGTCTGTCCGGACGACGCAAAAGCTTGCACTACGTTGAGCATGTTACCTGCGGTCAGCGGCTCTAACATCCTGAGTACAGTAATCAGATTGAGCCCTATGACCACGACTAGTAGTATTACAGCGCAGGTCGCGAGCTCTGCAATTCATTCCTCCATAGCGACTGCGACTTCTGGTTCGAGCAGCACCAATGTTGCTCGAATGCTCAAAGCCGGAGTAGATAGAGCGGGAATCCTAATTGTTGTGGCACTGGTATTGTAGGCTTCTCAGATTGGATGCTTCTTCTGTGGGGCGATCTGATCCTACGGCAGTCTGAACAGACTGTGGAATGTAGATACCAGGTCTCCCGCCGCAGCAAAGCCTGAAAGTGCGTCGATTCCTTGTGTCTCACTGTTTGATTAGGGCTCAATACGCTGAGAAACATGGACACCCGTGTCGGAGCCTCGTCTCTCGGTCCCAATAAATCTGAGGCCTACTCAGGGATTGTTAACTTTCTCTCGATCACAGAATACTCACATTCTCGTATGCCATTGGCCGAAATTCGGCTCGAACCAGCATCACATTACCAATATGCAATTTCAGCCACTCCTCCTTGTTGTCCGTACTTGCTTGGTTTCTTAGCTTTCCCAACCTTGCTACAACTTGGAGAATCGAGCATTTAAGCATAAAGTCTCCGGTGAAAAATAATTCTCAATGCTATCAGGACAGCTCAAGCAAAAACATCAAGCACCGTCATAAGCCTCGGCGTCGACATTTCTTCAAGATTCTGGCAAAAGCGATATCTCGCACGCAGCTTAATATCAGTGTGCTTTCGCCACTCCACGGATCTTTATGACCTTGTATTCCATCTAATCGTCAATTTTCGGTCAACGTTTCCCTAAAGTGCCTGCATTTTCCCGGTAAAGCTTCTCGAAGATCATGCGCATCACTGTTCTGAAAAAGCTCACGTAATACCGCTTAGCCTTGCTACTAGATCAGCCAGTGCTCACACGCTTCCGAATGAGTCAGTACTTACACTGCCACTACACTTCCTGCAATCGAGTGTCTCTCGAAGAACGATTACAGCTAGATCAAAGAAAATCTAGCAAAAATCAATTCGGGAGCCTAGGCTACCAGTAACTGAAAGGTATTCATAGATGAATAGATACTGGTGTTGATAGCGTTGACGGATGATCTACCACCATCTTAATTTTATTATAATAAGCTTGCTTGATTTCGTGCCACCGCATTCTGGATTGGTATTTTCAAGGTAAGTAACCATGTTTCCATCCTCTCTCTCAAGTGACTTATGCTTAACTGAGTGTGAGTGAAAGGAACCAGCAAACGATGTCTAAGCAGAGATTGGGATTTACTGAATTTTCTTAGACGAAGGGTAGATAGTCTACATTGCCATCCTTGCAATCAGTGCTCAACACGCATTGCTATGCTAGATTCTGCTAGCTAATCGAGCGATTTGATCAAAGAACCAACTGTTGCTGAAAGCTCAATATATTGATTTTGAGATTTCTTCTTTCTATTTGTTAGGGGCCAGCATAGAGCGAGTCATATGGGTGTCATTTAACTAATAGATAAATGCTAAGGAAGGAAAGTATCTACAGGAAAGAACTCGGTTCTTATATGTGTGTTCCTCAGCCCTGTGCTAGGCCCGATTAGGATGGAACCAGGCGAAGGCTAGGCGAAGGATAGGCGAAGGCTAGAATCGTAACATTACCCCCCCCCCTTGACTATTCATGTCCGCATGAATGTTGTTCCTTAGTGCGCTTTTCTTGGATATCTGGTATGAAATTCATCAACCACCTCTTGAGCGTTCATAAACTCGTCGCCGTCAGCGTTATACCAGTTGAGATCGTTGTCATAGCCCTTTCATTTGACCCGATATTGAAGCCGTCTTCGGTACCGTCGGGAGTCCAATATATCGTCGATTTCCCATTCGTCTTCATCGTTTACCACTATTGGCCCCGGAGGTTCATTCTTTTGGCCAGGCAGAGGGTCATCGACGGCAGGACGAAGAAGCCCTGAATGAAATACGTCGTGTATACGCATAGTCTCTGGTAGTTCCAACTTATAGGATGAGCCAACAGGGTCTGTGATCTGGAAAGGGCCGAGCATCTTGTCATTCAATTTCTTGGAGGGCCTCGCTGTAACGATGTTTCGTCCGTTCAGAAACATCTTTGATTCGGTCTTGTAATTGACCTTCTTTCTATGCTTGTTAGCTTGATTCACCATTTGTTCCCGTGTTTTGGCCAGAGCTTCGCGAGCGAAGGTCAGTGTCTTATTCATGTGATCGGATATATCTTCGGTCCGAGCGGTCTGCAGGCGTTCGCGGGTGCTTTCATACTCGATGATGTCGGGGTCGAAGCTCATACGAGGGTGAAAGCTCTTGTTCATGAAGAAGGGGGTCAAGGAGGTGGCTGAAGACAAGGCGTTATTGTCGACAAACTCGACCATGAATAGCCACTTGAACCAGTCGTTCTGCATGTACGAACAGAAGAAACGAAGATATCGCTCGACATTCTGATTGACTCGTTCGCTTTGATCGTCGGTCTGAGAGTGATAGGCGATGAACAATCGAAGAGAAATGCTCAGCCGTTTGCAAAGAAACTTTCAAAGAATGAAGGTGAACTGAGAATCTCGATCGAATACAATGAAGCTTGATAGATCGTGAGTTCAATATACTCATTGAAGCAACATTTCAGCTGTCTTTTCGACTGTGATACCTTCATCATCAGTGATGCAAGAAATATAATGCCTTTCTTTCAACAATCTGCAGATGACAGTCAGAATAGCGTTGTAGTCGTACGAATCAAGTAGATTGATAATGAAGTTCATGACTATGTTCTGTCATCGCTGTTCAGATATAGGTAGAGATTGAAGCAAGTCGTTTGATTTATCTTTAGATGTCTTTAAATATTGACAGATATAGCAGTTTCAAATATATTGATCTATCGTTTTTTGCATGAATGATCAATAGTAGTTTCGCTTTATGACTTTCACAGTTCTAAGAATATCAGAATAATCAACTGATGATTGATCATGCATCTCACAAATCAGATTCATTTGTAGAAGCTCGTTGAACGAAACTCATAGCTGACTATCATGATACAAGATTTCATTCTGAGTTTAACAATTCTTTAATTTGATATCTTTATATTGTGTCTCGTCTCTTGCTATTGCTTCGCGAAGTAACATACAATTCTTGTCGATTTCATTTGCATCAAGAACTTGTCTATAAATTGATTAATCATTATTCTTCTTTAGATCAGCGATCTTTATTCAATTCAATGTCAGAATAGTAGTTCTTTGATATCAAATGCATTCATCGTCGAAATCTCTAGGCACGAAGTCAGCTCGACGAGTTAATGCATCGATCTTAATATTCTGTTTGTCAGATCAATACATTATCTTGAAGTTGAAGTCAACTAACTTCTGAACTCAATGCATCTGTTATCAACTCAGCTTCTTGTCTTTCATCAATGAGATGAGCACTTGATGATCGATGAACATCTTGATAGAAATGTTGATCAGCTTCAGTTCAAGTCATCAGTGTTCAAAAGCTCAAATTATGATCAGCAGTTTCTTATCATATATCTCGTAGTTGCATTCAGCAGAAGAAATGTTCTTGCTATAAAAGACAATTGAATGTAGAACATCTTCGTCATCATATTAAAACAGAACTTCATCGTTGACGTAGTTGAATGAGTTGATTTCAAGAATGAAATCGCAAGTCTGATCAAAGTGACGAAGTATAAAAGTCTCAGTCATACATCTCTTCATGTGATTGAATGCAGTTTGACAGACTTCGTTTCATTCAAATATGATCTTCTTTTGAGTAAGTTGAATCATTGAACGAACAATCTTCGAAAAGTTCTTAATGAAGCGTCAATAGAAATTGCAGAAATCAATGAAGAACTGCATTTGAGTGAGGTTATTGAGTGTAGATTAATCAACGACTGCTTGCATCTTTCGTGAATTCATCTTAAGTCTCTCGATTGACATCAAAAGTTCTAAAAAGATGATTTTCTGAACATGAAACTTGCATTTATTGATGTCTATCTGTAGATCAGCTTCTCGTAGTCTATTCAAGATCAATCGTACATGTTGCTTGTTGTTAGAAATCAGCATAGAGCGAGTCATATGAGTGTAATGTAACGAGTATATAAATGCTAAGGAAGGAAAGTATCTAGAAGGAAAGAGTCGACTATCTATATGACTCAGAAGAACATAAGCTAACCCTGAATAGAGTTGACCTCGAAACAACTCTATAGTCTAGCGGCGAGCGATCGACGATAGTCATCAACATAGTCATCAACATAGCTACCAACGTAGATGCGTAGCTAGAATCATAACATTACTCTCTTTCTTCAACGATTCATGTTCGCATGAATGTATTTCCTTAGTCTTGTGTAGAATCGAAATGCCTATTGTAGCAGACTCACTATGCGAGGTAGAATGATGTCATTGTAGCAGGCTCACTAGTTGCACATGAACGTATGATCAGGTTCACTGATGGGTAGAGCAATGAGAGTGAGTAGGTCATCGCATTGACCGTGCCATTGAAGCAGGCTCACTAGTTGCACGTGAACATTTGACCAGATTCACTGATAGGTAGAGTGATGTGAGTAGGTAGATCATCGCGTTGACGAAAGGCGCCTTTGTAGCAGGCTCACTATTTGCACGTGAACTCGATGACGGGCCAGGTTCACTGGTAGGTAGAGCGATGAGGGTGGGTAGATCATCGCATTGAGGGTGTCGTTGAAGCAGGCTCACTGAGGTTTCGATATAGAAACAAGCTCAAAGGTTTGCTTGTTGCCGAAGGCATTATCGTGCCATTGTAGCAGGCTCACTAGTTGCACATGAACGGGTAGGCGAACCGGTTCACTGATGGGTAGAGCGATGAGGGTAGGTGAGTCATCGCATTGACGATGAGTGTCATTGAAGCAGGCTCACTGTTGAGGTTTGCTCATCGAGGTAAAGACTTCACGCAGTTCTAGACTGATCTCTTTGATTGTTCAACAAATTCGAAGAATTTCTTGCGAATCTGAATGAACGGTTAATTCGCTGATCTTTGACCTAGTCGAATGGTTTCAATCGTTTGTTTATACTCGCTGACCAGCGCACGAGTTCGAATCTTTTGTTTATTCTCGCTGAGTCAGCTCACGAGAAAGAAGAATGAGTGTCTGCACGATCGCGAGTCGACTAGATCAAAGTCAATAGTCGTGTGAATCGAGCAGAGCAAGTCGATGCAGATTATTTCTCTTCGTCTGTAACGAAGAAGCATTTATATAATGTTAGAGATCAGCATAGAGCGAGTTATATGAGTGTAATGTAACGAGTATATAAATGCTAAGAAAGAAAAGTATCTAGAAGAAAAGAGTCGACTATCTATATGACTCAGAAGAACATAAGCTAACTCTGAATAGAGTTGATCTCGAAACAACTCTATAGTCTAGCGACGAGCGGTCGACGATAGTCATCAACATAGCCATCAACATAGCTATCAACATAGATGCGTAGCTAGAATCGTAACACTTGTGTTTCTTCAAGATCTTGCTGTAAATGATAATGTCATCTAGATAAATCTGACAAAACTGATGTAAATATTTGAACAATATGTCGTTCATATAATGTTGATAAAACGTCGATTCATTGATTAATTTAAAGAGCATTACATGATATTTGTATGAGTTGAAAAAGGTAATAAAGATAGTCAAATCTTCGTTATCTGAGTGCATGTATAGCTTGTTGAACGCGACAATGATGTTCAATTGAGTCAGATACTTGCTTTCTTGTATACAAGTGAGAGTCTCGTTTATCAATGACAAAGAGTAGTGATTTCGTTTGATCAAAGCATTGAGCTTTCTGTAATTGATGCAGAAACGCAGACTTTCGTCTTTCTTTTCAATGAACAAGATGAGTGAGATGTATGATGCAAAGCTGAAGAAAATGAATTCTTTGTTCAGATGTTTGATCAGATATGTCACGATTCTAGCCTTGTCAGACTCAGTCTTCTAGCCTTGTCAGATTTATTCTCGCTTCGTCATCTTGACTAGTTTCTATTGAGTCTAGCGTCGACTGAGAAACACACATATGTAGTCAGCTTCTTTTCTGTAGCTATCTTTCTTTCTTAGCATTTATCTTCTAGTTAAATGACACTCATATGACTCGCTCTATGCTGATCTCTAACATTAGATAAATGCTCATCATTTACTACTCTGCTATCAACGAATAAATGATACAAAACAATCTATTCAGTAAGAAAAATTTGCAAGAAATTCTTCAAATTTGCATCATCATCATTTTAGACCGCAAGAAATTCTTCGATTCTACATTCATTTTCATCATTTTATTCGCAAGAAATTCTTCGAATAAAGCACTCAATTATTACCTGAAATTCACAAGAAATTCTTTGAATTTTCACTCATCAAAAAACATCTACTCTTACCTCAACAACTTCTATCTTTTCTCATCATGACATGCAACGTTGAGTCAGTTGAGTCTTGAACAACTCGCCTGCTTAGAAGCACTGTCAATAGAAGAGTTTCACTTCTACTCATCAATGCTTCAGTCGAAGCTGAGAAAGCTGACATCTCATGAAACATAAACATCGAAGAACAATTGTTTCATTGAGTCAGCAATCAACTTGACGAAGTCATCAATATGCTGAACGAGCTTCGAAGTTAGCGAGACTTGATTCTACAACTCAATGAACACTGACTTCTTGTACAAGATGATCACAAAAAGAGAGCGAAACAACTAGAAGTCGCTTTTGATAAAAACGATGAGCTAGAGAAAAAGATCAATCAGCTACAAGGCGAGCGATTGAACTTCAGAGCGAAACAACGTCAAGCTGATCGATCTATGTTTCGTCAAGATACTCAGTCAGCTGAGCAACGAGTCAATCAGAAAGAAGCTCACTTTCAACGAGAATCTTCTACTCTATCTGATAACGAAAACGATCATCACAAGTTCATCAAGCTTTCGAATTTACCCATCTTCATCGAAACAGATGACTCTATCTGAGAGACATGAAACATCAAAATAGCTGACAAGCTCGATGTCAACGCGAATCATTACTCTACTGAAAAGATTCGTATTGCCTACGTGATTTTCAGACTAGAAGACGATGCTGATCAGCAAATCTATGCAAAGCATCATGTTGATGCTTTCTCATTCTATCAATCACTATCAGAGCTACTGAAACATCTGAAAGAAATTTACGAAGATCAGAACCTGATTCGAAAGTGTCGTTGCAAATACGTCGCTCTGAAGCAGCTCAACAAGCTCTTCAGCTCTTTCTATTCAGAATTCACTAGAATATTCAGCTTTCTGAACTATGACGATATCACTCTAATGAACGACATTCAGAATAAAATCAACAATCGTCTTCAAAACACGTTGTCAGTTTGCCTCATAGAATTTAGCTTGCTTGATAAGCTCAAAATCTTTCTTCAAGATGTGAATAACAAACAACAAGTCAATTATCAGCTACGTGACGAGCAATGAACAGTCAAATCAATAGCAGCTTTGAAAAAACGTTTTGTTTCTTCGTTGACATCAGCTTCAGCCTCGACTACTAGCTATGTTCAACTCGTTACTTTTTCCATTCTCGAACCTGAATGATCAAGAATGTCAATCATCTGCTTCAACTGCAAAGTATTGAGTCATCTTTCAAAGAACTACTCTCAGCTGAAGACTAGTACTTCAACATCTCATGCATTCATCTTTTGTCTCAATGAGATTATCATGTCGAAAGAAGAGAAGAAATTATTTACAGAGAAATTGAAGAATGAGGCAAAAAACTAGTGACTTTCATCAAAGACGTGATGAAAGATGTGTTAATTTCTTCAACAACGAGCAGCTTAAATGACTTCTTTGCTTCAAAATCTTTGACTACTGAATGTGTACTATCTAGCAATGAAATTAGTTACTCATTAAAGTCATTGATTGACATTGAAGCAGCTGACTATTCGTTCATTGATGAATTAATCGCGCAGAATGTTTGTGATCATTTGCAAATCAAATCTTTATCTTTAATCAAGCTCAAATCAATAAGAGAATTCGATGATCATTATGCAAAAAAGTTCATTACTCATGCAATTTATTCAAATCTAACTGTTCAAGATCATATGAAATGTTTCGTCTTTATGCTGATCACTCGATTAAATCAACATCAGATGATTCTTGAAAAAACATGAATGAACAAAATTGAAATGACTATTGATATAAAAGATGATCTTCTTCAATTTTCTAGTTTTGAAGCTCATATCAAAGCTTCTATCAAAGTTCATTCGACTGTTCTTTCAAGCAAGAAAATCGCGATAGAACAGAAGAGTTCAATCTTTACTTAAATACTAAAGAGATCTATCTCTTTTGTTGTCACTCAACTCAGCGAGAAGTCATTTTCATTCAGTAAAATTGTGAAATCATCTAATTCAGTCAACTTCGCTTCGTCTTTCAATTCAATGAACATAGCAATGATAGAGACTGCAGCATATAGATCACTAGTCAAACGATTGAATGTGACTACTTTCGCGATCATCATCACGAAAATCGATCGACTTCTAAAAACAGTTAGAAATAAACTCGAAGATGTAAATCTACAAGAGCTTTCACATGAAGAGATCTTGAAAGAAGTCAAAGCTAAGCTTTCTTTGAAATATCATGACTATCTAGACGTGTTTGATCGAGCGATGACTGATCAACTATCTTCTCATCGCTTCTACGATCATAAAATTGAGTTGATCGACGAGAAAACATCTTCTCGAAGTCGTCTCTATCATATGTCTGACTACAAGCTTCAAAAGATGAAGAATTATCTGATTGAACATCTGAATAAAGACTTCATATCTTCTAGCTCAGCTTCATATGCTTTGTTCATACTATTCATCGAAAAGAAAGACGGTAGCTTGCGTTTCTGCGTTGATTACAGAAAGCTCAATGCTTTGATCAAACGAGATCACTACTCTTTGTCATTAATAGACGAGACTCTCGCTTGTATACAAGAAAGTAAGTATCTGACTTGATTGAACATCATTGTCGCGTTCAACAAACTACGCATGCATTCAGATAGCGAAGATTTGACTATCTTTATCACCTCTTTTGATTTCTACAAATATCACGTGATGTCTTTCAAATTAATCAACGGCTCGACTTTCTACCAACATTATATGAACGACGTGCTATTTGACTATCTTCATCAGTTTTGCCAGATCTACCTAGATGACATTATCATCTACAGCAAAACACTGAAGAAACATAAGCGACACGTATGATTAGTTCTACATAGACTACAAGAGACTGATCTTCAGATGAATATAAACAAATGCAAGTTTCATGTTCAAAAGATCTTCTTTCTGAGACTATTGCTATTCATCGAAGAACTAAAGATGAATCTCAGAAAAGTATAAGCAGTAGTCAAATGATCTACTTCTACAAACCTCACTCAGATGCAGTTCTTCGTCGACTTCTGCAATTTCTATCGACGTTTTATAAAGAACTTTTCGAAGATTGTTCGTTCTCTGATTCAACTAACTCAAAAAGAGGTGATATTTGAATGAAATCAAGCTTGTCAAACGACCTTTGATCATATGAAGAAATGAATGACTGAAGTCTCTATTCTTCGTCATTTTGATCAAAATAGAAAGACTATTCTTGAAACAGACTCATTCGACTACGTCAATGATGACATACTTTCTCAGTATGACGATGAAGAAACATTGCATTTGATGATCTACTACAGCAAGAACCTGAGTCTCGCTGAGTGCAATTATGAGATCTATGACAAGAAACTACTAGCAATCATTCGTGCCTTCAAGCATTGACGATCTGAGCTGAAATTAACTGAGCTACTCATCAAGATGTTTACTGATCATCAAGCTTTAACGTCATTAATGAAAGATAAAGAGCTAAGTAGACGTCAAATGCGCTGAGTACAAAAGCTCGTCAACTTCAACTTCAAAATCATGTATTGCTCAGGCAAACAAAACATCAAAGTCGATGCATTGACTCGTTAAGTCAATTCAGTTTCTAGAAGTTTCGAGAATGAACGATGTTGCTATCAGCGAACTACAATTCTCACGTTGAATTGAATGAAAATTGCTGATCTAGAAGAGAAAGAGAATGATGAACCAATTTATCGATTGATTCTAGAAGCTAACAGAATCAACGAGAATTGTATTCTACTTCGTGAAGTCGTATTAAAAGATGAGACTCAATACAAAGATACTAAATTAAGAAATTGTCGAGTTCAGAACGAAATACTATATCGAGGTAACCTTTTATGAGTTCTCTTCAATGAGCATCTTCAAATGATGCTAATTCGAAAAGTTCATGATCAATCTTCTATTGATCATTTCGAAATTCTCAGAACAATGAAGATCATAAGAAGGTACTACTATTGATCTTCAATGCGAAAGACAATAGATCAATATATTTGAAACTGCTACATTTGTCAATGATCAAAGACTTCTTGAGATAAATTCAATGAACTACTACATTCTCTACTCATACTTGAACAGCAATGAAAGAACATAGTCATAAATTTCATCATCGACGTATCTCTTTCGAAAGACAAAAACATCATACTAACAGTGATATGTAGATTGACAAAGAAACGACATTATATTTCTTGCTTCACTGATGACGAGAAAATCACAGCAGAAAAAACAGCTGAGCTAATGCTTCAGTGAATATATCGAATACACGATTTACTCGATTTCATTGTTTCAAATTGAGACTCTCAATTTACCTTCATTCTATGAAAGTCGCTTTGCAAAAGACTAGACATTAATCTTTGACTCTTCACAGTCTATCACTCTCAGATCGACGATCAAAGTGAACGAGTCAATCAGAACGTTGAAAGATATCTTCGATTCTTCTGTTCATACATGCAGAATGACTGAGCTAAGTTACTACTCATGATCGAGTTCGTCGACAATAATGCTTTGTTCTCAGTCATCTTCTCGACCTCTTTCTTTCTAAACAAAGACTTTCATTCTCATATGAGCTTTGAACTCGATGTCATTGAATATAAAAGTTTTCGTGAACGCTTGCAGACGACTAAAGTCGAGAATATATCTGAACATATGAACAAAACACTGAAGTTTGCTCACAAGTCGCTAGTCAAAACACGGGAACAAATGATGAAACAAGTCAATAAGCATAGAAAAGAAGTTGATTATGAGGTCGAATCAAAAGTGTTTCTGAATGAAAGAAACATCGTTACAGCGAGATCTTTCAAGAAGCTAGATGACAAAATGCTCGATTCTTTCACCAATCTAGATTTCGTCGACTCTTCATATAAACTGAAATTATCAGAGTCTATGCATGTTCATGATGTATTTCATTCTGACCTGCTTCGCCCTGCCGTCAACGACTTCTTGCCTGGTCAAAAGAACGAACCCTCAGGTTCAATAGTGATAAACGATGAAGACGAGTGAAAAATAGATGATATATTGAATTTTCGTTAATATCAAAGACGACTTCAGTATAGAGTCAAATGAAATGACTATGACAATGATCTCAATTGATACAACGCTGATGACGACGAATTTATGAACGCTCAGAAGATCGTTGATGATTTTCATATTTGATACTCGAACAAATCGCGCTAATCAACAATTCAACCAATCACGATTTAACAGGTCTGAGCCTGTGAAATCATGATTGAGCAATCAATCGAGTCGAGCAGAAAATACATTCATGCGAACATGAATCGTTGAAGAAAAGAGATAATGTCATGATTCTAGCCTTGTCAGGCTCAGTCTTCTAGCCTTGTCAGGCCTATTCTCGCTTCGTCACCTTGACTAGTTTTTATTGAGCCTAGCGTTGACTGAGAAACACACATATGTAGCCAGCTTTTTTTCTGTAGCTATCTTTCTTTCTTAGCATTTATCTTCTAGTTAAATGACACTTCTATCTGACTCGCTCTAGGCAGATCTCTAACAAAATCTTTCAAGAAGCTAAATGACAAAATGCTCGATTCTTTCATCAATCTAGATCTCATTGACTCTTCATATAAACTAAAATTATCAGAGTCTATGCATGTTCATGATGTATTTCATTCTGATCTGCTTCGTTCTGTCGTTGACGACTTCTTGCCTGGTCAAAAGAACGAACTCTCAGATTCAATAGTGATAAACGACGAAGACGAGTGAAAAATTGATGATATATTGAATTTTCGTCAATATCGAAGATGACTTCAGTATAGAGTCAAATGAAATGACTATGACAATGATCTTAATTGATACAACGCTGATGACGACGAATTTATGAACGCTCAGAAGGTCGTTGACGATTTTCATATTCAATACTTGAACAAACTGCGCTAATCAACAATTCAATCAATCACGATTTAACAGGTCTGAGTCTGTGAAATCATGATTGAGTAATCAATCGAGTCAAGCAGAAAATACATTCATGTGAACATGAATCGTCGAAGAAAGAAGGTAATGTCACGATTCTAGCCTTGTCAGACTCAGTCTTCTAGTCTTGTCAAACCTATTCTCGCTTCGTCATCTTGACTAGTTTCTATTGAGTCTAGCGTCGACTGAGAAACACACATATGTAGTCAGCTTCTTTTCTGTAGCTATCTTTCTTTCTTAGCATTTATCTTCTAGTTAAATGACACTCATATGACTCACTCTATGCTGATTTCTAACAAGATACTTCTTTATCTTCTGAAGCTTGTGATCAAACATCTGATATAGTCTGCTTCGCGAGAGTGTTTCTTCATCGATCAACTCAATTTTGTGATCATAGAAATGATGCAATGATAGTTGATCAATTATTGCTCGATCGAAGATGTTTAAATAGTCGTGATATTCAGAAAGAAGCTTGATCTTGACTTGCTTGAGAACTTCAGCATGAAAAAGCTCATGCAGATTCACTTCTTCAGACTTGTTTTCAACTGTAGTTATGAGTCGATCGATTTTCAAGATGATAACAGCAAAGATCTTGATGTTTAATCATTTAACTAACATTCTATATGTTGCTGTCTTTATCATTGCTATGTTCATTGAATCTGACGTCGATTTAGAAATTTTGACGTTAGTTAAAGTCGCGTCGCACGATTTTAACTGTTCAATTAGTTTAACTGACTTCTCATTGAACTGACTGAAAAAGAGTGATTTCAGACTGAGTTGAAAGATAGTGAAAGATCTCTTTAATATATGAGTAGAAGTCAAACTCTTCTGCTTCGTAGTTGTCTTGTTGCTTGTGAGTAGAACAATTGATTTCAAATTGAGAATGAAATTTGAAAATCGAAGAGAATTGATTTGCATATCAATTACTAGGTTGATTTTGTTCATTCAGGTTTTTTCAAGAATCATTTGATGTTGATCTAATTGAGTGATCAACATAGAAGCTGTGTCAATCATATAATCTTGAACAGTCAGATTTGAATAGATGACATGAATAATGAGTTTCTTAGCATAGTAATCATTGAATTCTCGAATTGACTTCGCTTTAATCAAAGTCAAAGACTTGATTTGCAACTGATCACAAACAATCTGCGCGATTACTTCATCAATGAACGAATAGTCAGCAGCTTCGATGTCTATCAATGACTTCAATGAGTAACTAATTTCATTGTTAGAAAGTACACATTCAGTAGTCAAAGATTCAGAAGCAAAAGAATCATCTGACATGCTCATTGTTGAAGAAATTAACATCTCTTTCATTGCGTCTTTGATGAAAGTCTCTAGTTTTTTGCCTTGCTATCTTTAAAAAAAGACATTTTCTCATTCTTCTTATTCTTCGAAATGACGATTTCATGTAAACAAAGAGTGAATGCATAAGATGCAAAAGTGTTGATTTTTTTCTGAGAGCAATTCTTGAACAAATGACTTGAGATCTTGCAAGTATAGCAGATGATAGATGATCTTGCTGATTCAGAGATAGAAAAGAAGATAGACTTAACATAATTAATTATTAAAGTCATCACTGACAATGAAGTAGCAGCACATTTATCAGGTACGACAGTGACTTTGACAGTGACAGTGCGAAGCTGACTGTGTAGCTGATAGTTGACTCGCTGTTTATTATTCACATCTTGAAGAAAGATCTTGAGATGATGAAGTGAAGCGAAGTCTTTGAAACATATTGACAGAGCATTCTGCAAGCGATTGTTGATCTTATTCTGAAGATTGTTTATCAGAATGCAATCATTGTAGTCTAAATAGCTGAATAGCTTCATAAAGTCAAAGTAGAAGACGTTGAAGAGCTTGTCTGTTTATCTCAGAGTGTTGTATTCACGACGACACTTTCGATTTCTATTCAGTTCATCGTATATTTCTTTCAGATGCTCAAATAGCTTGTAGATCGAGATGTAAGAATGCGAAGCATCATGATGATGTTGAGCGAAAATATGTTCAGCAGCATCATTTTCTAGTCTAGATATCACATAAATAATACAGATATTCTCATTATTGAAGTGATCAACATTTGTCTGAAGCTTGTTGTTCATCTTAACTTTTCAGCTATCTCATGTTGATTCATCTTCATCAATGAATACAGATAAGTTCAAAAACTTGAAAGACTTGTGATGATCATTATTGAATAAAGTGAACGACTCACGTCAAGTATGATTCTCGATAGATTGACGAGATAGAGATTTCGTAGAAACTCGAGATTCAGTAGATTGACGAGATTGAGACTGATTCACTGAACGCTGTCTCTTTTTTAGACTCAAGACTTTCTTTTGTAGTTCAATGATAGTTTCTTCTTGAGTGTCTATTGTCATTTAATTGATCTTTAGCTCATCAAGTTTCTTGATGTGATTGACTTGAACATTGATTCATTGCTTGTTGAGTTTCAAAGTCATGTCTCATTGATCTTTTAGCTCGATCAGCATCTTGATGATCTCATCTGACTGATCAATAGCTCATTGACGAAGTTGTTGACTTATGTTGATGTCTCATGAGATAGCGACATTCTGAGATCTCGCTGAAGCATTGAAAGAAATAAGAAAAACTCGTCTATTAGCAATGCTTCTAAGCAGATGAGCTGTTCGTGACTCGACTGATTCAGAGTCGCGTGTCATTGTGAGAAATTGAAGATAAAGATAAATAGATTGTGAGAAGATTGAGTGATTGGTTTGATAAATTTGAGTAAATTTGAGTAAATTTGAAGATGTGTTTTGATGAAAGTAATTCAAAGAATTTCTTGCGAATTTTCTGAATGAACGAAGTAGGTTATTTCGTATCATTTACACGTTGATAGCAGAGTAGTTGATTAGCATTTATTTACTGTTAAAAGTCAGCATAGAGCGAGTCATATGAATGTCATTTAACTAATAAATAAATGCTAAGAAAGAAAAGTATCTACAGAAAAGAACTTGATTCTTATATGTGTGTTTCTCAGCTCTGTGCTAGACTCGATTAGAATGAAATCAGACGAAGGCTAGACGAAGAATAAACGAAGGCTAGAATCATAACACTATTTCAAATTCAGTCAAAAGTTGATGATATCTTGATCGTTTGAATTTTAGATTCAAGAACTTGAAATATATCAAAGTTTCTTGCATTTATAAACAACATTGTCTGCTTGCTTGTCACTTTCAGACGCACTTCTCGTTCAGTTGCAATGATTTCACTCATGAAGTACAGACATTTTGACAGAACAATTACTTTACTAAAGTCTTGAAGATCAAGAGCAGCTCAACATATCAACATTGAATTCTAGCAAGCAATTTGAGCTTTTGAGCGAAGCGAGTCATTCTTATTTACACGATAGCGAAGTGAAGTGCATTGATTATCTCTATTTCATAGTGACTGTGTTGAACTTGAGAATTTTCAAAATCAAAAATTCATTCTCTGCAAATTTTGCATTGCAATCAATTAATTCGCTGAAGAAGTTTAATCATTATTTTACAGATTTTTAATTTCTTTCATTTAATATGTAATATAAGATTGTAATTGTAATTGTAATTGTAATTGTAATTCATACATTCTTATGACATTGATTTAGACTCAACTCATGAGAAACTCTATGCTATTTATATTGAGTGAACAAAACTCTCTGAGAAAGAAAATCACTCGTCATTTATACAACTGCTTCACGCAGTTGAAACAATAAGATTGACATTGTGTTATTAAGTAATAAATTTATAGCTTCTATTCAGCGCATGATGCTCAAGTAAACTCTTGATGAAAGTGTTTATGCTGCTTGATTATGATGCATCATCTTTGCTCTGCTCTTCATTGATAATATTTTATACAATGATGTTTCAATTCAATTCTTGATTCAAAGATGAAAAACATTTTCTTTGCACTTGTGATGCTCATGATTGTAACGTACGTAGAGCTGTGTTCTCTTACTCAATGATTATCATTCATTGAGCAGAGAAATATGTGATGAAAGAAAGATGCACATGATGAGAAGATAGAGTGTGATTGTACTGAGTAATTCTTTTCTTCTTTTGATTTGACTTATGTCATGTAAACATTGAATAAATTGTTAGTATAAATGTGCAATTGCAATCGTTCAATGTTTGACTCTGATCAATGAAAGAGAATGTATTTTGATCATTCTCTTAAGCTCTCAATTTTTCACGTAGACAGATGAATGACTTGACATCAAGTAAAAAAGATGAGCTTAAGCTCTTTCAATATATCAGCATGATCAACGAGTCACTACTTCTTCAAGCATTGTAGTCATGACTTTCAATACTTGAGATGACTATTCTATCTGATATCTTTTCATCAATTACTTGATAACACTGTCAATGTAATGAAGATGTTTTGATATCAACGCAGTCAATGAGTCACAAATTCTTCAATCACTTGTAGTCATAACTCTCAAACTCTTCATCTGAGTTATTTAATCACTAGTAGTATTTTTTCATTTCTTATCGACATTGATCTGTCATTAATCTTCTTCGTAAATCAATTGTGACTGTTAGAAGAAGAATTGTCGCATAAGTGAAAACTTTGCATGATGACTTTTCTGATCATGCAATGTTTTAACATCATTCAAACTGCGTTGAATTAAGATCTCTTGACTCTTTTGACTTCTATTCAAACACAGAATAGAATCAAAAGATTTATAGTCAACATCATGTACAGATGAATCTTGTTGTCAATCTAATATAAGATTGTATCAAGATAATTTCTTCATGTATATTTAACATGTTGCAAAATCGATTTCAGCACAATTTTAACATAATTTCAAAGCTTTATGTTTTTTTCTCTTGTCTTCATTCATAGACTGACTGCATTGAATTGAGTTAAAATTTTTTGAAATTCAATTCAAGTTAAGTTGTAAAGCTGAACTTGACAATTCAATTCAACAACTTAACTTAACTTGACAAGATATTTGTTGTAAGAACGCATTTCATCAACTATGAACAATGCATATCTGCAAGACTAGCTCATGAGATTAGATTAAAGAAACTAATGAGTGAATAAAGATAATGACTTGACACTTGACAGAAGATGAAAACTCTGCAAGCTTTTACTTTCATTTCTTAGCAATTAGTTTTATCATCAATAGAATGCTATTTTATTATCTTCTACTACGCAGTTTCACGTAAAAAGATCTCATCATCTCACAGTTTTAATTGCTTCATTTGTATGAAGCTGCTCAGTAAGAGATGTTAAACATGCAACGACTCATCAGAAGTTGCATGATCAAAAGAAGTAATAACTTCTTTCACATTAAGAATTCATTGTCTCATCAGAACAGATCTGAGAATCACGCATTTAAACATGTAAATGAGAAATTCAAGTTGCAAGAATTTAATGAACAGACAGATTATATTTCTTGACAATCAATAAGCGAAGTACGTAAGCAGTTAAAGAATCTGAAAACACAGAATGTACTGCTTATCTTGCAACTTTACATATCAAAACTTGAGTGAGAGATTTAATCAATTTCTGATCATCAATGTTAACATAGTGATAATCACTATTGAAGTAATGCATGCAAGCATGCTAATCAATCTTGCGAGTTTAAAAAGCAAAGCATCATGAACTATGATTTTTTAATGTTCTGACTGCAAGACTGCAAAGACTTCATAGTTGCAATGTCATTTAATTTCATCATGAAACAAGAGAAGTTGCAATGATTTGAATTATACTTGTCAAAGAAGTCTTGCAATCAATGATGAAATCATGTGATGAGCATGTGTAATCATGATGAGAAATTCAACTGAAAGTACTACACTGAATACTTACGTGCTAAACTTAGCAATTCTGAAATTTGCAACTTTCAAACAGAATGTTGACTTGAAGCTGCAAAGCAGTGAATCAATCAAAGCATCGTGAATTTCAAACAATATCTCATCAAACTGTATGTAGATCTGAACTATTATATATTCAACAAGACTTGCATAATGTACTTGTGAATGAAAATTAATAAAATCATCATGAATGAGTTTCTTTGCATCTCATACATCTTTATCAATTATGTCAATCTACTAAAGCATCTTATAAACATTGACTTGCATTTGCAAGACACTGATGCATTGTCGAAGCTACATTTGCAGCAAAGTAAGAATGCAACATCTCAGAAGAGTTTTCAATTCTTGCATGAAAAAATGAAGTTTATCGTTGCAACAAAGAATTTGAAGTTCTTTACTTTAAGCATGCAGTTTAAAAATGATGTGACACTTAAGTTCAATGAGTTCAAGCAAGATGTTGCTTCATTCAATCTTACATGCTGATCATGCAAGAAGCTGAAACACAAGATTGATAATTTGATGTATTTCAACTACGCATTCAGACAAGAAACTCGCAATCATGATGAAAAGATGAGAAAAGAGAAAGTCTGATGTTTATCATTGAATTATTAAATATAACTATGAAAAGATGATTGTCACATGCATTGATGATATCAATACTGACAAATGTCTCTGAGAAAGTGTGCAAAGCTCACTGTTTTATTGACTCTGAAATTGAGCGAAACTTTATATTGTAATCATGAGTAAAAGAGCATAAGTTATTGAAGAATCATGCAACTCTGAAACAGATTCAGATGATCAATGATTGTTGAATTTTCTACTATGATATGCATCAAATTAATATTGAGTTGATCAATCACAAGAAAGTTCGCAAGAGCTGAAACATTGAGTTTCATGCTGTGAACATGTGAGAATATGATATGATTCTTGATGTTAGAAATCAGCATAGAGCGAGTCATATGAGTGTCATTTAACTAGTAAATAAATGCTAAGAAAGAAAAGTATCTACAGAAAAGAACTCAATTCTTTATATGTATGTTTCTCAACTCTGTGCTAGGCTTGAAAGAATTGACATCTTACACATATGATGCACAGTCTCAATGACATCACTACTAGCTTGAATGCTCACTAGACTTGATTAGAATGAAACTCAGGTCAGAGCTAGAAAGAATAAACGAAGACTAGAATCATAACATTATCTTTCTCTCTTGAATATTCATATTTGCATGAATGTTGTTTCTTAGTGCGCTTTTCTTGAATATTTGATATGAAAGTCATCAATCATCTCTTGAGCGTTTATAAATTTGTCATTGTCAGCGTTATATCAGTTGAGATTGTTGTCATAGTTCTTTTATTTGACTCGATATTGAAGTCATCTTCAATATCATTGAAAGTTCAATATATCGTCGATTTTTCATTCATCTTCATCGTTTATCACTATTGACTTCGAGAATTCATTCTTCTGATCAGACAGAGAATTATTAACGACGAAACGAAGAAGCTCTGAATGAAATACATTATGTATATGCATAGTCTTGAGTAGTTTCAATTTATAGAATGAATCAATGAGATCAATGATTTGAAAAGAGTCAAGCATCTTGTCATTCAATTTTTTGAAGAGTCTTGCTGTAATGATGTTTCGTTCATTCAGAAACATCTTTGATTCAATCTTGTAATTGACTTTCTTTCTATGCTTATTAGCTTAATTCATCATTTGATTTCATGTTTTGATCAGAGCTTCACAAGCAAAGATTAATGTCTTGTTCATTTGTTCAGATATATTCTTGACTCGATCAATCTGCAAGCATTTGCAAGTGCTTTCATACTCGATGATGTCAGAGTCGAAGCTCATATAAGAATGAAAGTTCTTGTTCATGAAGAAGAGAATTAAGAAGATGATTAAGAACAAGATGTTATTGTCAACAAACTTGATCATGAGTAGTCACTTGAATCAATTGTTCTGCATATATGAACAGAAGAATCAAAGATATCACTCGATGTTCTGATTGACTTGTTCGCTTTGATCATCAATCTGAAAATGATAGATGATGAACAATTGAAGAGAAATGCTTAGTCGTTTGCAAAGAAACTTTCATAGTATAGAGATGAATTGCGAATCTCAATCAGATACTATGAAGTTTGATAAATCATGAATTTAATATATTCATTGAATCAGCATTTCAGCTGTCTTTTTGACAGTGATATCTTCATCATCAATGATGCAAGAAATATAATGCCTTTCTTTTGACAATTTGCAGATGATCATCAGAATAGCGTTGTATTCGCTTGAATCAAATAGATTGATAATGAAGTTCATTGTTATATCTTGTCATTGCTGTTCAGATATTGATAGAGATTAAAGCAAGTCGTTTGATTTATCTTTAGATGTCTTTAAATATTGACAGATATAGCAGTTTCAAATATATTGATCTATCGTTTTTTGCATGAATGATCAATAGTAGTTTCGCTTTATGACTTTCACAGTTCTAAGAATATCAGAATAATCAACTGATGATTGATCATGCATCTCACAAATCAGATTCATTTGTAGAAGCTCGTTGAACGAAACTCATAGCTGACTATCATGATACAAGATTTCATTCTGAGTTCAACAATTCTTTAATTTGATATCTTTATATTGTGTCTCGTCTCTTGCTATTGCTTCGCGAAGTAGCGTACAATTCTCGTCGATCTCATTAGTTTCAAGAATCTGTTTATAGATTGATTCACTGATGTTCTTCTTTAGATCAGCAATTTTCATTCAATTCAAAGTCAGAATAGTGATTTATTAATAGCGAACGCGCTCATCTTCTGAATCTCTGAGCACGACGTCAGCTTGACGAGTTAATGCATCGATCTTGATGTTCTGTTTATCAAATCAATACATTATTCTGAAGTTGAAATCAGCGAGCTTCTGAACTCAGTGCATCTGACATCTGCTCAGCTCTTTATCTTTCATCAATGAGATGAGCGCTTGATGATTGATGAACATCTTGATAGAAATGTCAGTTAGCTTCAGTTTGAGTCGTCAGTGTTCAAATGCTCAAATGATGATCAGAAGTTTTTTATCATATATTTCATAGTTGCATTCAGCAAAAAACATGTTCTTGCTATAGAAGACAATTGAATGTAGTACTTCTTCATCATCATATTGAGAGAGAACTTCATTGTTAACGTAGTTAAATGAGTCAATTTCAAGAATAGTCTCATGAGTTTGATCAAAGTGACGTAGTATAGAAGTTTTGATCATACATTTCTTCATATGATCAAAGATGTTCTAACAAACTTCATTTCATTCAAATATGATCTTCTTTTAAGTGAGTTAAATCATTGAACGAACAATTTTCGAAAAGTTCTTAATAAAGCGTCGATAGAAATTGCAGAAGTTAATGAAAAACTGCATCTGAATGAGATTATTGAGTGTAAAATAATCAACAACTGCTTTAAACTGATTATCAAGTCGAGTTTCAAGTTGACATTTTGAACTCAAATTGAGATTGAGTCGAGTTGCTCACATTTTCAACTCGACTCAAGTCGAGTTGCTCATATTTTCAACTTAACGTGACTCGACCCGACTGAGAATTGAGTCAACTCGACTCGATTCGTCAAGAACTTGAGCTTGACGTCAAGAAAGCTAAATATAGAAATTTTTCCGACTTTTGCATTACCTTTTTGCATTATCTTTTTGCATTACCTTTTTGGTAGAAAGTCATGAAGGGAAAACATGAAGATCGTTTGATAGAGAGTCATGACGAGAAACATAAAGAAGAACATGAAGATTGTTTGATAAAGAGTCATGATGAGAAACATAAAGAGAAACATGAAGAAAAACATGGCGAGAAACATGACGAAGAACATGAAGAAAAACATAAAGAGAAACATAAAGAGAAACATAAAGAAAAACATAAAGAGAAACATAAAGATCATTTGATAAAGAAACATGAAGGGAAACATGATGAGAAACATGACGAAAAACATGAAGGAAAAACATGAAGATCGTTTGACTTTGATAGAGAGTCATGACGAGAAATCATGGTAGAAAGTCATGAAGAAGATCATGAAGACTGTTCAACCAAGCTATTTACATCTATCTAAAATCTTGTCGAATCAAGTCGAGTTTTCAAATCGAGTTATCAAATCAAGCTTCTCAACTCAATTCGAGTTCTTGAGTTCAACTTCTCAACTCAACTCAACACTTTTTCAAAAAAATTTCAACTTGACTTGAACTTGAGTACTCGACTCAACGTGATCAGTCTAGACTGCTTGCATCTTTCGCGAATTTATCTTCAATTCTTCGATTGATATCAAGAGTTCTAGAAAGATAGTTTTCTGAACATGAAACTCATACTTGTTGATGTCTATCTGTAAATCAGCTTCTCATAGTTTATTCAAGATTAATCGTACATGTTGCTTGTATTTCTTCAAGATCTTGCTGTAAATGATAATGTCATCTAAATAGATTTGACAAAACTGATGTAGATACTTGAACAACACGTCGTTCATATAATGTTGATAGAATGCAGATTCATTGATTAATTCAAAGAGCATTACATGATATTTGTATGAGTTGAAGAAGATAATAAAGATAGTTAAATCTTTGCTATCTAAGTGCATGCGTAGTTTGTTGAACGTGATAATGATGTTCAATCAAGTCAGATACTTGCTTTCTTGTATATGAGTGAAAGTCTCGTCTATCAATGACAAAGAATAGCGATTTCGTTTGATCAAAGCATTGAGCTTTCTATAATCAACGCAGAAACGCAGACTATCGTCTTTCTTTTCAATGAACAAGATTAGCGAGACATATGATGCGAAGCTGAAGAAAATGAATTCTTTGTTTAAATGATTGATCAGATACTTCTTTATCTTCTGAAGCTTGTGATTGAACATCTGATATAGTCTGCTTCAAGAGAGTATTTCTTCATCGATCAACTCAATTTTGTAATCATAGAAATGATGCAATGATAGTTGATCAATCATTGCTCAATCAAAGAAAGATTCAGCTTGACTGAAAACTATCAACAAGCGAAGATGACTGCTAGTTGACTTGACTCAATCAATGTCAATCGCTAAAGAACAAGAAGATTAAGCAGGAAAAAGAGAATAAATAGATTGTTTTCTCTTCTGTTTTTCTCATCATCTCTTTCTGTTTCTTCATTTCTTAAAATTCAGTCAGAAACGCGCTTTTGCATCTGCTACTCACTTTGCTACTCACTTTGCTACTCACTTTGCTACTCACTTTGCTATTCACTTTGTCATTCACACTGCTACTCACTGCTGTCACTGCTATTTACTGCTGTCACTGCTACCTCATTTGCTATTCACTACTGTCATCACTGTTGATGATCGCTTCTACTTGTTGTCAAAGTCGCGTCAACGTCAATGTTGCTATCACTGTCAGCAAAAGATGAAGTCATCATCGCTGTTTCTTTTCTTATGTGTCTCGCTCTCGCTCGTTTGCATCATTATCATCATTTTCATCAAGTTTATCTGTTTCTTTGAATTCTTCTTCTTTGAGTGCTCTCTTGAGAGAGATCAACTCAAAACAAATCATTGAAACATCAATTACTCTCGTCATGCAACAAAGAATTAAAAACGTTCATTAAGCGAATATGAAACGCAAGCTGAAACAGAAGCTTCAACGACTAGAAGCTCAGAGTACAGCGCTGAATCAGTCAAAAAACAACTCAGTGATAGAAGACATTATTAGTCAAACGTTAAATACTATTCTCTCAAGTGATTCTTGCATTCAAACAATGATATTTCGCTATCTCTTTATTGATATCACTCAACTGATTCTCATCTTCAAAAACGAATTTCAAGCTGTCAATATCTTCAAGCTGATCAACAATCATATATCAAATTCAATTAACAAGCAAGATCTGCAATTGTCATGAATCAATGAGCTTTAAGCTCATGATGATGATGTCACTCAGCAGAATCTCAAGATCATGATTCTCTTTCTACGCTATCTAGAAGTATATAATTAATGTCTCATCAAGATGATTAATGATCAGTTGAGATATTCTTTGCAAGCAAGCTTAGCTTGATACATTGACTATCTGCAGAAACTTCATCTGCATTACATTTTTAAGTTTCTACAAATCTTTCACTTTCACTTTCATGAGATTTGCATGATAAAAGAAGTCAATGATTCAAACAAGTGATACAATGCTGAAGATAAACTTGTTGATTGAGCATTGATAAAGAAAACATCTGCTATTGTTTCTCAGATGAAATATCAGAGTCAAAGAGTCAGAAAACAATTCTATGATCTCAGACTTGAAGAAACAAGCACAGAGTTCTCAGTATACAACAAGTTCAATGATGACAGCTGCATCTATTTTAGTTGCACATATTAACATATTTGCAGCGAATGTGATGAGACTTACGCTGCTATCAATTGCAAAACATCGAATTCAAATAGTCAATCAATCATTGAAAGAAAGTGACATTGAATTTCGATCTTGCTGATATCAATATTGAAATTCTTTTCATATCAGCTCATGAAGATCGATGAGATTTCTCTAGCGCGCAGAGATTCTCTAGATGCGAGCGCATGATAAACACAGCTAGTCAAACATTCTGATTGTAAATATGTTCAAACATTGCTGTTTATTATTAAATATGAAGCTAAAATTGAATATTGAGATCTCGATCAACTGATTTTGAGCAAGAATCTTCTTTCAACAAATGAAGCTTCAGATACTCTTCAGATTGATTTGACGTAGCAAGTTTGCTGTAATTGACTAATCAAGATTCAACATGTTTCTCATTGCTTTATATTCTCATCATTGAGACTAGTATCGAAGAAAAATGATCGTTGACGTCAAATACATCATTTATCGTATTTGAAAGAAAAGTCAGTCAACTGCTTCATTCTTAAGAACTGAAGATTAATTGAATATTTCATCTTTGATCAAGCAATCATCACTTTATGTGATGTTGATCAAAATGCAGTTCTCATTAAAAGAAATCTGATCAACGTCTTTTGTCATATGTTGATAGCAACATCAGATCACTGACTGCTTAATTTCTTCTGAAAAGATAAGTATTGAATAGATTGCTTTCTTCTCTTCAATCTACGCACATCATCATATTTGTTCAATCTTTTCGCTAAAGATCTTTGCTGAATGTTTATAGTCACTCTGCAATGAGACTCAATAATACACTATCTGAATGACTTTCTAGTCATACAAGCGAACATGATCGAAGCTCGTAAATACGAGAGCAATTTCGATGATCTGTGCACTCAGTTAGAGTTTAGCGTTAATCTTAAAAAGAATCTTATCAACACTACATGCATCTTTTTGAGCATTGAGCTTGACTCAATCAATATAATGACTTGTTTATTATTTAACAAGCATCAGAAAACAATTCAGCTCATCAACAGCGCGCTTACAAAGAGCTCTTTATCATATGAGAAGCTGCAGACGCTATTAGACTTTCTGTCATTTGCTGCAAAGATTGTAGTTTCTGAAAGAATCTTTCTCAGACGACTGTTCAACGACTTAATCGTCATCAAATCACGTAAGCAGCGCATCAATTATTCAATGTGACAAGATTTACTATGATGAAAGACGTTTCTTTCAAAGTGAAATAACGTACGTCTGCTTTGCAAGCGCGAATTCAGACATTCTTTATATCTCTGAATCAATGCTTCAGATCTGCACGACATGAAAAGCTACTATCTGCTTCATTCGAGTCTATCATCAGCTGCTAGTCAAACATTTTCTAATCAATTGTACATGCGCTTGAGTGACAAGCATATCAATGTCAAAGAAATGACGACTGTTCTTCATGCTTTGACAGCATGACTCTCTGTTTTTGCAAGATGCAATCTTACTATATATAATGATAACGTAACTGTTGTCATCGACATAAACAAAATCTTCATGCGCGAAGAGACAATGCTGCATCTGCGATGAATAGTCTTGCTGACGACTGCACATGATATCTGCATACATGCTTTGTGAATTTCAATTCATGAAAATCGTCTAGCTGATTTGCTTTCTCAAGCGAAGTTCAGTACTATTGCTGATGAGTTTTCTCAGCTAGCTACACTTCAATTAATCAGCGCAAGTCGTTGAGCTTCTGATACAGCGAGATCTTTCTTGATCACTCAGCAGTTAAATATCTTTGATGAAATCTAGCGATGTTCATCAGAAACATTTATGATACAGTCAAAAGAAGCTAATTCATGTTCTGCTTCTTGATCATCAAAGTCAAATATTCAACTTCAATCTCAAATCTGATCAGCTGATCAGCGAATCTAAAGAACAAGATGATTAAAGTCAAAATCATTAAGATTTATCTCATCAATCTATGATCACATCACATTGACGTTGAATATTCTGATATTGAGATTGAGACATTTCATCATTCTACAATACAGCGAATCATAGTCAAAATTTGAAGACTTCAAGATGATAATCAGACTTGTAAGCAAAGATTTATAACATGAAATCTACTGCTACTATTGCTACGTCAATTTGATCAATCTATCATTGAAGAAGCAACATGATATACGTCATTTTGCCTGATGTTTGCTGACTTTCTACGCATGAGCGAGTTTACATAAAGTCAATCAAATAGAACATCTGACTTCAAACAATAACATTTAACTAGAAGTTTGATTATCTTTCAGAATAACTCATTGCAACTCACTTTATTGAGCTTTAAAATTAATTTCTTCAGACGAGAAATGACATTGATCATCGTCATTGTTGATGACGAAGCGTGCATTAAAAAGTTACTTGTCATTCTGTTTTCAAGATTTTCTGCATCTCTGCTGACATCTCTGTTTGACTCAGAATATTCGTACACATGAACTCACGTCATCAAGATTCTGCGCAGAACGTTAGTCATGCAAAGCATAGAAGATTGCTATTCAAATCACTTCTTTCGTCAAGATGCAGTCATCTCAGCTCGTCAAGCAAAGCTTTCGAAGAATGAAATTCAGCTGTTAGAAAGATGAAAATTCAACAGCTATCGCTTATATATTGAAGCTTATTCTAGCTACATACTAAATGTCTTTAGAAGACATCAAAGATAATCACATTCAATCAGTCAACTAAAATCAGAGCTCTCGTCGATCTCAATACTTCGCATCAACGTTTCTGAGATTTGAGAGTACTTGACATCTCAGAGTGACTTTCAAAGCAAATTTTAGTTCTGAAGATCATCAGAAATCATCAAGTTTGTTCAAACATATATAATATATATTCATTCAAATGAAGATGATGCTCAATAGAAGATTCAGCTTAACTGAAGACTATCAACAAGCGAAGATGACTGCTAGTTGACTTGACTCAATCAATGTTGATCACTAGAGAACAAGAAGATTAAGCAGGAAAAAGAAAATAAATAGATTGTTTCTTCTTCTGTTTCTTTCATCATCTCTTTCTGTTTCTTCATCTTTTAAAATTCAGTCAGAAACGCGCTTTTGTTTCACTCACTCACTTCATAGACTCAGTCGCTTAGATAGAGAGAGTGCTTGACATCTCAAAGTGACTTTCGAGGCAAATTTTAGCTCTGAAGATCATCAGAGATCATCAAGTCTGCTCAAACACATATAATGTATATTCATTCAAACGAAGATGATGCTTGATAGCGTCTAGATAGTCGTGATATTCAGAGAAAAGCTTGATCTTGACTTGCTTGAAAGCTTCAGCGTGAAAAAGCTCATGCAGATTCACTTTTTCAGACTTGTTTTCAACTGTAGTTATGAGTCAATCGATTTTCAAGATGATAACAGCAAAGATCTTGATGTCTGATCATTTGACTAACATTCTATAAGTTGCAGTCTTTATCATTGCAATGTTCATTGAATCTGACGTTGATTTAGGAATTTTGACGTTAGTTAAAGTCGCGTCATGCGATTTTGACTGTTCAATTAGTTTAACTGACTTCTCATTGAACTGACTGAAAGAGAATGATTTCTGACTGAGTTGAGATGTCACGAAAGTGAAAAATCTCTTTAGTATATGAGTAAAAGTCAAGCTCTTCTGTTTCGTGATTGTTTTATTGCTTGAGAATAGAACAATCAATTTCTGACTAGAAGTGAAATTCGAAAACCGAAGAAAATCGATTCGCATATCAATTACTAAATTGATTTTGTTCATTCATGTTTTTTCAAGAATCATTTGATGTTAATCTAATTGAGTGATTAACATAGAAGCTGTGTCAATCGTATGATCTTAAACAGTCAGATTCAAATAAATGACATGAGTAATGAGTTTCTTAGCATAATGATCGTCGAATTCTCGAGTTGACTTCGCTTTAATCAAAGTCAGAAACTTGATTTGCAACTGATCACAAACAATCTGCGCAATCACTTCATCAACGAACGAATAGTCAGCAGCTTCGATGTCAATCAATGACTTCAATGAATAACTAATTTCATTGCTAGAAAGTACACATTCAGTAGTCAAAGATTCAGAAGCAAAAGAATCATCTGACATGCTTGTCGTTGAAGAAATTAACACATCTTTCATCGCGTCTTTGATAAAAGTCTCTAGTTTTTTGCCTCGTTATTCTTGAAAGAGATTTTCTCATTCTCTTTATTTTTCGAAATGATGATCTCATGTAAACGAAGAATGAATGCACAAGATGCAGAAGTGTTGATCTTGTTCAGCTGAAAGCAATTCTTGAACAAATGATCGAAAGTTTTGCAGATGTAGCAAATAATTAATGATCTCGCTGACTCAAAGATAAAAAAGATAGTCAACTTAACATAATTGATTATCAAAGTTGTTACTGACAGAGAAGTAATGCATTTATCAGGTACGACAGTGACTTTGATGATGACAATGCAACGTTCGCTGCGAAGCTGATAATTGACTCGTTGTTTACTATTCACATCTTGAAGAAAGATTCTTAAGCGAGTGAGCGAAGTAAAGTTCTTTGAACAGACTGATAAAGCGTTCTGCAAGCGATTATTGATTTTATTCTGAAGATCATTCATCAGAGTGCAATCATCGTATTTGAGATAGCTGAATAGCTTCATAAAGTTGAAGTAGAAGACATTGAAAGACTTATCTGCTTGTCTCAAAACGTTGTACTTACGATGACACTTTCAATTTTTATTCAATTCATTGTATATTTCTTTCAGATGCTCAAATAGCTCGTTGATCAAGATGTATGAATGCGAAGCGTCATGTCAACATTGAGCGAAGATGTGCTCAGCAGCATCATCTTCTAGTCTAGATATCACATAAATAATACAGATATTCTCATTATCGAAGTGATTAACATTTGTCTGAAGCTTGTCGTTTATCTTGATTCTTCAGCTGTCTCATGTTGATTCATCTTCATCAGTGAATATAAATGAGTTCGAAAACTTGAAGAACTTGTGATAATCATTGTCAAATAGAGTGAATGACTTTCGTCAAGTATGATTCTCGATAGAAGCTTGAGACTTCATAGACTGTTGAGGTTGAGACTGATTTGCTGAACGTTGTTTCTTTTTGAAACTCAATACTTTCTCTTGTAGTTTGATGATAATCTCTTCTTGAGTGTCTATTGTCGTTTAATTGATCTTTAGCTCATCAAGTCTCTTGATGTGATTGACTTGTAAATCAATTCATTGCTCGTTGAGTTTTAAAGTCATGTCTCGTTTATCTCTTAGCTCAATCAGCATCTTGATGATCTTGTCTGACTAATCAATAGCTCATTGACAAAGTTGTTGACTTATGTTGATGTCTCATGAGATAGTGACATTCTGAGATTTCGCTGAAGCATTGAAAGAAATAAGAAAAACTTGTTTACTAGCAATGCTTTTAAGCAGATGAGCTGTTCATGACTCAACTGATTCAGAGTCACATGTCATTGTGAGAAAGATAAAAATAGATAAATTGATTTAATTGTGATAAGATTAAGTGATTGATTTGATAAATTTTGGTAAATTTGAATGTATATTTTGATGAAAGTAATTCAAAGAATTTCTTGCGAATTTTCTGAATAAAAGTAGATTATTTCATATCATCTACATGTCAATAGCAGAATTGATGAGCATTTATCTAATGTTAAAGATCAGCATAGAGCGAGTCATATGAATGTCATTTAACTAGTAAATAAATGCTAAGAAAGAAAAGTATCTACAGAAAAGAACTCGATTCTTTATATGTGTGTTTCTCAGCTCTGTGCTAGACTTGAAAGAATTGACGTTTTACACATATGATGCAGAGTTTCAATGACATCATTACTAGCTTGAATGCTCACTAAACTTGATTAGAATGAAACTCAGATCAGAGCTAGAAAGAATAAACGAAGACTAGAATCATAACACTTAACTACTTGTGATTAAATGAGATCAACTTGAATATTCATTGACGCAAGCATCACTGATCATATCAAGAAAACAGCACTCAGCATGCAAAGCAAATACAAGTTAATCTGTGCAAAGTATCGAAATTTGTTAAGTTAATAATGCTTGCAGCTAAGAGAAGAAAAGAGACTTATGTAGCTTTGCTTTATCAGTTGCTATCTACAAATAACTTATTGCAGAATGCAGATCATCAGACTGCAAAATGCAATGCACTTCAAGCAAAAGAATCAAAGATACTCTTTGCTATTTAAGATCTTAAGAAAGTGTTTTCTGAGATTCTTTCTGATAGTCTGAACATGCATGATCAGATAAAACATCTCATTAATTTAATGAAGAGCAAAATGTTTCGCATTGAGTTTATTTATAAGATGATACAAGATGAGCTCGCTGTGATATGAAACTATTTAGATAGTGCATTAAAGAAGAAATGAATTCATTCATCAAGTAGTTCTGCAAAAGCATTTATGTTGTTTGTAAAGAAGTTGAACGAAAGTCTTTGTTTATGCATGAACTATCATGATCTCAATGAAATAACAGTAAAGAACAATTACTCATTGTCTTTACTGTCTGAAACGCTGAATTGCTATGTTCATGCAAAACACTTTATCAAAATTGATATTTGCAACGTTTATCATTGCATTTGAATTCACAAGAGCGATGAATGAAAAATGACTTTTCATACATGTTATGATTAGTTTGAATATCAGATGATGCTCTTTGAACTGATAAATGCTTCTGCAATCTTTCAATTCTATGTAAATCACACGCTTAAGTCATTCATGAATATTTGCTGCGTAATATATCTGAATGATGTCTTAGTATACTTGATCGACAACAAGATTCATTTGTATATGATGTCAACTATGAATCTTTTGATTCTATTCTGTGTTTGAATAAAAGTCAGAAGAGTCAAGAAATCTTAATTCAACGCAGTTTGAATGATGTTAAAACATTGCATGATCAAGAAAGTTGTCATGCAGAGTTTTCACTTATGCAACAACACTTTTCTCTAACAGTCACAATCAATTTATGAAGAAGATTAATGACATGTTGATGTCAGTAAGAGATGAGAAAATATTATTAGTAAAATAGTTGACTCAGATGAAAAGTCTGAAAGTCATGACTACAAGTGATCAAAGAATTTGCAACTCGTCAACTGCGTCAATATTGAAACGTCTTCATTACATTGACAGTGCTGTCAAGTAATTGATGAAAAGATATCAGATAAAATAAATAAATCAGATGATGAGTCTTGAGTTTGTGACTACATGTGCTCGAAGAAGTAGTGACTTGTTGATCACGCTGATATACTGAGAGAGCTTAAACTCATCTTCTTTACTTGATGTCAAGTCATACATTTATTTACGTGAAAAATCGAGAGTGCATAAGAACAATCAGAATGCATCTTTACTATTGATCAGCTAAGCATTGAATGATTGCAATCGCACGTTTATATTAACAATTTATTTAACGTCTACATGATATAAGTCAAATTAAGAGAAGAAAAAAGTTATTAGTACAATCACACTCTATCTTTTCATCATGCGCGTCTCTCTTTCATCACACATTTCTCTGCTCAATGAATGATAATCATTAAGCAAGAGAACACAGTTTTTGCGTTACAATCATAAGCATCACAAGTGCAAAGAAACATCTTTCGTCTTTGAATCAAAAATTGAATCAAAACATTGTTGTATAGAATATCATCAATGAAGAGCAGAGCAAAAACGATGTGTTACAACAAACAGCACAGACATTCGTAAGAGTTTACTTGAGCGTCATGCACTGAATAAAAGCTATAGATTCATTATTGATAACACAGTGTCAATTTTATTGTTTCAATGATGTGAAGTTGTTGTGTAGTCGATGAGCGATTTTCTTTCTCAGAGAGTTTTGTTCATTCAATACACATAGCATAGTTTTTCTCATGAGTCAAGTCTAAATTAATGTCACAAGAATGTATGAATTCAAATTAAATTAAATCAAATCTTAGTATACTTTAAGATGAAAAAGCAGCATTGAGAGCATGTATGCAAGATTCTTTGCATGCTACTGAAATATTAACTGTATATTAAGCTGTCAAAATGCACTTTCAATCATGATGAAGTTATTTTTCTGAGATTCATGATAAAGCGAAGAAATATTCAAATGAAATAGTTTCATATCAACGTAATCACTAGTCAATCTGAGTTCAAGTTTGCGAAGAACATTTTCATATTCTTGAAATTTGCAAAATTTTATTGATGATTTATAAGAAAGTTCTTTCAAATCATCATGTTTTTAACAAATTTAATCAAGAATGCGAAGAAGAAGATAATGTATTCACTTTTTGCAATGACATTGAAAGCAAGAAAAGCTTTTGAAAGATTGAAAGCAATCTTTGTCAATGCTTTTATTTTGAAACATTATGATTGAGATGCAGATCTTTGCATGAAGATCAATGCATCAAATCACGAAGTTGAAGACGTGCTTAGTCAGAAGAGCAAGACTGATCAATGATATTTCATTATATATTATAATTATAAGTTCAAAGAAGTTGAAGTATGATAAAACACGCACGACAAAGAGTTGTATACTATAATTTTCGATTTTAAGAACTGATAATACTATCTTCAAAGTAGCAAGCGACTCATATGTGTGATAACAGATCACAACAATCTTCGTTACTTTATGATGATGAAGAAGTTCAATGCATAACAAATGCGTTGAGCTGAGAAATTAGCTGCGTTTGACTTTCATATAGAATATCGTAGAGACAAATTAAATTCTGCGAATGCGTTGTTAAGAAAACTCAACATCATGAAATTAAATGATAACAAGAAGAATAATGATTATTTTCTGTCTACTTTGCGAAACAAACTTTGTAATTAGAAATATCAATCTGAGCTGCTAAAGAATGAAGAAGTTTCAACAATAATCAAACTTGCAGCATTGATGATGTAACTGAATGACATAATCATTGCAGATACTCAAGTCATATGTTTGAATGAGAAAGTACTTGCTAAATCTTGCAGAATTTTAAACACTGCGTTGTTTCAACTTTTGATTCATCAGATTATGAAGTTAAAAAGATTTTATTTGAAGATGAGTGAATCAATGACTGCATAACTGCTGAAGTTACAATAAAGAAACATCTTTGTTGCAAATGAGAAGTGACATCAACAATTTGCATCTAGAAAAAATGAGCTTTTGAAATGAAGTATGAGAAATGATGAACTGCTACGTCGTGATCTTGCAGTTTATGTATTCAATGACTCTGCTACAAGAAATAAGATTCTGCGTATGAATCATGATGATTTTGAAGCAGATCATTTTGCACACATTCATATTAAGACTGTGATAAGAAGAAAATATTATTGATTGAAAATGCTCAAAAAGATGATGAAATATGTTTGCATCTGTTCAGATTGTCAGCGAGTGCAAGTGCATCATCATAAACTCTATGAAGAGCTAACGTTTATATCTTCAGAAAGTGTGAATTCATTTCACATGATGATCATGAATTTCATAACAGACATGCTTTCTGCAAAGAATTTGTACATTGAAAAAACAAGCGATGCTATATTGATAATAATAGATAAGTTGATCAAGCATGCAATTTATATTTCAATGATCAAAGATCTAAACGTTGAGAAGCTTGTGAATCTGCTATGACGAAAATTCATATCTCAGCATGAAATGATGCAAAGCATTATATCAAATTAAGACTCACTGTTTATCAATCATTTCTGAATCACTTTATGTTGATATCTTGAAGCGAAGCGAAAGTTAAGCACTGCGTTTCATTTGCAAATTAATGATTAAACAGAAAGACAGAATCAGATGCTTAAGCACTATCTGCGAGTGTATTTTAATTATAAGATGAATAACTGATCAGAGCTTTTATCAATGATGATGTTCACATATAACAACAACGTACATGCTAGTATCAAAAAAACTTCACATGAGCTTTTAAAGAAATACATTGCAAGCTTCGCAGAAACATCTGAGAACAAAGTTTTAAAGAAGAAGACACTCTTGACTATGAAGTGAGCAAAATGACTACGAAGTATCAGAGAACATCTAATGAAACTATGAAAGTGAGTAGCAAAGCAGCAAGCAAAGTATTATAATGCTCATCATAAAGTTGTGAGCTTTTAAATAAAAGACAAAGTGCTTCTGCAAAGTATAAACATTTATATGCTTTGTTCAAAGAAGAAGATTAATCACAGATGATTGAAATCATTCAGAATATTGAAGAAGATCAATACATAAGTGTATAAGCTTAAACTATTTGAGAAATGTTACGATTCTAGCCTTCGTCTATTCTTCGCCTAGTCTTCGCCTGATTTCATTCTAATTGAGTTTAGCAAGAATCTGATTTAGAAATAATGTCATTGAGACTCTGCATCATATGTGTAAGACGTCAATTCAATCGAGTCTAGCACAGAGCTGAGAAATACACATATAAGAATCAAGTTCTTTTCTGTAGATACTTTTCTTTCTTAGCATTTATTTACTAGTTAAATGACATTCATATGACTCACTTTATGCTGACTTCTAACATTAGATAAATGCTCATCAACTTTACTATCAACGTGTAGACGATATGAAACAACCTACTTCGTTTGTTCAGAAATTTGCAAGAAATTCTTTGAATTTGTATCACTTTTTATTTGCAAGAAATTCTTCGAATATTTAAATGAGCTAAAAACTTTCACTTGATTGATAGAATCAACGATAAAGAATCTTCGTTGATTGCTTGAGAATCAATTCAAGCTCGTGAAGCAGATGAGTCAAAATAAGCTGTTCAAACCATCTTTTTCCCTCTTTGTCTTAAAAGCTCATGAAAAAGACACGATTCAAATCGATCTCTTTAATGAGTCAGTCGATTCTCTTCTATCACTTGAAGTGAGTTTGTTACAAAGACAGACAATGATTAATCTCTTGATTGAGTCAATCAATGAATGAAACAAGTTCTACTATGTAATAGATCTGAATCAGAAGTGAGTCTGCTTCAATGACATGATCAGAATCAATCTCTTCAATGAGCAAGTCAACTAGTGAGTCTGCTTCAAAGACATCATCAATGCAATGATTTATCTATTCACATCGCTTTATCTTTTAGTGAGTCTGCTTCAATGACGCGATTCAAATTGATCTCTTTGATGAGCTAGTCAACTAGTGAGTCTGCTTCAATGATCATTCTTTCTCTTTCATAGTGAGTCTGCTACAAAAGATTGTCATTCTATTTCTTTATTTTCTACATAGTGAGTCAACTACAATAAACATTTCGATGATCTGAAAGATTAATAGAAAGATTGGTAGAAAGCGCACTAAGAAACAACATTCATGTGAACATAAATAGTCAAGAGAGAAAGATAATGTTACGATTTTAGCCTTCATTTATTATTCGTCTAGTCTTCGTCTGATTTCATTCTAATCAAGTTTAGCGAGAATCTGATTTAGAGATGATGTCATTGAAACTCTGCATCATATGTGTAAGACGTCAACTCAATCGAGTTTAGCATAGAGCTGAGAAACACACATATAAGAATTGAGTTCTTTTCTGTAGATACTTTTCTTTCTTAGCATTTATCTACTAGTTAAATGACACTCATATGACTCACTTTATGCTGATCTTTAACAAGAAATATGATGCAATTCACTTGATCTTTCATGTCTCTTTATTGAAATTCTGACACTTGCGTGACAAGAATTCAAAGTTGCAGATCATTCTTATAAAAGAGAAAGAGAAATGAAAGATGAAGAAGATAATCAATCAGTGAATCAAGAAAGAAAAGATTGAATATTTAATTCAATGAACTAATTCATCTTTCTATGAAAACTTCTGAGAATCAATGAAAAATCTTAGCAATGCGAAGAAGATCATTGAGAACTACAAGATAAAAAGACAAGTACATCAGTTGACTGCAAAGAAGTCAAAAAAAAAAAGAGACAGATTATGCAAGAGTCACGTTTGAAAATGTATTAAAAGCGCAAAGACGCAAGTTTAAAGTTTGATATTAACTACAAATAAAACAAAATCACACATCAACATATGTTTTCAAAAAAGAAAATGAGCGACGTCATGAATAAAAGAAGAAAGATAATGATTAATGATTGCAGATGAGAATGTCAAAGTGAAAGAAGAGATTATTTATTCATCAGTAAATCTCGTCATGCATTGCTTGCTTTAGTTGATACTTATGAGACGAAGATGAAGTGATGCAACGATGACAAGAAGTGATGAGAATGAGAAAAATTAAAGTCTTTACTCAACTATTAAATACAATCTCATGTGATTGAGAGAAAAGCTACTCACTCTCTCATTGTCAAAGATGAAGAGTAAGATGAGTCTTGATGCAAGCATTGAAGTGATGAATCATCGCTTACGCAGCATAATGCATCGACAGCTGAAGATGATGCAAGACTGAGTTCACAATGTAATTGTGCTTTTTTGTGAAGTAATACTTGCATTTGCAAGCACGCTCAATGAGAGCACGACATGTGTAAGTCATCACTGTGCTCAGACGATGAACGCAGCGACAGCATCAAATCATCTGATCATTATGATTTATCATATGTCAGCAATTATCAAAACATGCAGAGATAAATATGCATATCAAGAGTCGTAAGTTCAGTCTTTAACACAAAAGACGCAAGAAAAGCAGAAGAAACAGACGTGACAGATGTGACAGCAATGATGATACAAGAGAAGTGATGAGAAATATACATTTCAATAAAAAGAGCAGACTTCGCGAGCAGATTAGCATGATCTCAATGAGCGCAGAACTGCTACTTATCATGTTGATGATGATGATGTTAATACTGCTATATCACTCATGTTAGCTTAAAATCTGCACTTGCATTGCAATAATGCTGCAACGAAAGAGACTTATATCTGAATTACAAGTTACACAAAATACACATAGCAAATTTCATGTCTTGTCAAGTTTGAAAAAGCAGTACTCACAGAAGAATATGCTGAAATAAGACAAGAAGAAAAAGAAAAGAAGAAAAGAAAGCAAAGATAAAGAGATTAATATCAACAATCTTGCACTAGCTTTGTTTATGCTCATTAGCATGATCAACTCACAACACTTCTACATGAGTGCTAAAGTGCTGAAAAAGTTATGACTACGCTATCAGCTACAAGAAAACAATACAATGCTATGAAGATTCAGAGATTGAGTCTTTAAGAAAGAATGCAGTTGTGAAAACACATTTCATTGACTATGAATGATGTGTATTTGCAAGACTAGCTTGCAAGATTAGATTAAAGAAACTAACAAGTGAATAGAAATAATAACTTGACAGAAAATAAAAATTCTGTGAGCTTTTGCTTTCATTTCTTAGCAATTAGTTCTATCATCAATAAAGTGCTATCTTATTATCTTCTACTACGCAGTTTCATGTAAAGAGATCTTGTCATCTTACATTTGTCATGATGAATTAACATATAAAGATTAAATCAAAGACTATTGTCAAAGATTAAATCAAAGATTAGATCTGAATTAGCTTTGTGACTTTGTCAAGACATTGTTTAAATCACATCATGTTTTCAACTTAATATGTCATAAGATGTGTCATGTTCAACTTGATAATGCTTGACAAACTCTTTATAGTTAATCGATTTTCTCAAATTATCAAGAACTTCTTAATAATTAGCTTTATTATAATATATATTTATACTGTGTTTGCTTAGAATATCACATTATTATATCATTCTTATAAATCTCATTTATTCATTTAGTAAATTGAATTTTAATAGTTTTAATTATTTCAAACTCTTTTTAAAGATGATGATTTAATATTCAAGCATAATAATGAAAACATAATTGTAATAGAATCAAAGTGATGATGCTTCAACTTTGCAAAATATTATAATTGAAAATGAACATTGCATAATGAAATTCAAAAATAAAGATGCAAAAAATGAATTCTTTCTTGATATTAATGAATAATTGATTTGAGTGATTTTTTAATATGATAAACTGCAAAAGAAACAGAAGTTAACAACTTTTTATTTTAAGATAAAGATTCTGCAAGTTATTGAAATGATGAAAGAGAATCATTTAACTGTTATGAATGTATCAAAATTGAATAAGGTCAAAGCTTTAATTCTAATCAATTCACAGTCAATGCTAGCGAGTTGACTGTGTATTGATTAAAGCAAGCTTCGATTTGATCTAAATCTAGCTCAGATTTGATTCAAATATGACTCAGCATCTTTTTTCTTTCTCAACATCTTCTTCACTTCACAACATTCTTTCTGTATCACAACACGTTTTCTTCAAGTCTAGCGCAGTCTCTGAACATTACATAAATAGAAGTTCTTGCATCATTCTTCTTCTGTATTCTTAATGTTCAGTTATAGCTATCTTTAAAGAATCAAGCATTATCATTCACGTACTTCACTGATTGAATCATCTAGACATGATTTCAACATTACATTAAGAATTCGTTTATCATATGATATTGATTTCATTATTTATTCAAGTTAACTCAACTGATAACGAGATGAGTATAAAGAAATTTGTGTATCTGATGATTGACGACTTCAAAAAACAGAACAACATCAAGAAATTAATAGAATCAATGAAAACATACGATTGTTGAATTGCTAGAGAATCTAAAGCTCATTCAGTATGCATCAGTTCATTCGATTAATAGAATCAACAATAACAAATCTTCATTGATTGCTTGAGAATCAAAACAAAAACATTTTTTTAATTAATATCATTCTCTTTGAAAGATTAAACACTTGAACTACAATCTTACTACATACTGTCAAGCATCGCTCTTCGTTCAACTGACTAAACATTCATCATGACTTGATCTTCTGCTGTGAATAGTCAATTCAAGAGTTATCAGAGTCTTTATTCTTCTGTCACTTCTGATTCTATCATTTATTCTGAGCTTTCGTGTTTTGCAAATTTCTTCAATGAATCTGTCATAGACTAGAATGTTGATGTCATTTATGAAGTTAAGCACTTCAATTTTGATTCTCAATGCTTTGCATTTTTCAATTAAACTTGCGTTGAAAAATAGAAAAAGAATCAATGAAATGAGAAACTCTTGAGATATGTTTGCATTTATCTCATACATAGTGCTTGTTTGCTCATTGAATATCAGCAATGTCTCTCTGTTTTTTAGAAAGCTGCATGCTCATTTAATTATGTAGCTTAACATTTTTCTCATTTTCAGCATATGCAGCAGTCTGATGTGCAAGACTTGATTAAATGCTTTAATGATGTTTAAACTTAACATGAAGATCATGTACTTAATTTTGCAGTCTTACACAATGTGAACTTAATCTACTAGTAGATTTAACATCAAGATCACAAATCACTTGCATCTCACTTTCATTTGAGCATTCAAAAGCATGTAATGAATCTCAGTTATATCACTCAGTCTTTTGATCATAATTGACTTTAAAGCTTTGCTCATGATATCAAGCAAAGCAATAAGTCAATATGTTTTTAAGTCAATATAATCACTTTTCTTTGATTTGCATAATACTATTGTTTGAATCTTTTTGAACTGCTTCAAATAATATTTATGTATCATGCATGTGTTGAATAAACTCGTTAGCATTGAGATCAGTTCTGTGAGATTTGCTTGAAGTGCTTTGTTTGAAATTTCAGAAACATCTGATGCTTTGTTCACTTTTATTCATCTAATTACTCACTTCATTTCATTTTTTGAGATGCGTGAATTTGATGATACTGTCAAAGATATGAATGAATCTGAAATGTCATTGATGTCTGCTTATGAGAATGAAGAAAAGAATTTTTCTTGCAACATCTCGATTTTTTCTTCAAATGTTGTTATCATATAATCAGTATCATCTTGTTTCAATGATAAAAACTGAGAAAGCTTTTTAGATAACTGACTTTCAATTCTAGCTCATTTTGTCTATTAAAAATATGTTGTATACATTGCATGCAACATACATAAAGCATGACTTTTATGCTGATTTTTCTCTTAAACTTAAGAGATTACTTAAAGAGTTTTCTTGCAATAAATTTACAGTTCAAGAGAAATGAGATCTTTTACTGCTTAAATTTCAACAATTTACTTCTTAAGCATAAGTTGCAGACGTTTCATCTGTGATACACATGCATATCACAGTCAATTTCTTCTTTAATTATATTAACATGTGCTACTATTCTTTCAAGTTATATAAATGATGTTTTTGACTAGAAATTGACTTTATCATCAAGATATTCAAGAGTTAAAACTCAGTGAAGAGATGAAATTCTTAAGATTGATAATCATCATCATTGTATATCATGTTTTGCAAATGCTTGCTTTGCTTGTAAAGTGTGCAACTCATCTGTTTCACATTATTTATAAAGATTTTTCTCATGCAAATTGATCATGTTTTGCAAAAATGTTCATATGCTACACTTTTAATCAGACAGCATAGTTCAATCATTTTTTACTAACTTGCTTGTATTTCTCTTCTTTTAATGAAGTTTTTTCATCAACATATTGTTTATGTAATTGTAATTGTAATTCATACACTCTTGTGACATCGATTTAGACTCAACTCATGAGAAACTTTATGCTATTTATATTGAGTGAACAAAACTCTTTGAGAAAGAAAATCACTCGTCGTTTATATGATTGCTTCATGCAGTCAAAACAATGAGATTGACACTGTGTTATCAAGTAATGAATCTATAGCTTCTATTTAGCGCGTGACGCTTGAGTAAACTCTTGATGAAAGTCTCTGTGCTGTTTGATTATGATGCATCGTCTTTGCTCTGCTCTTCATTGACAATATTTTATACAATGATGTTTCGATTTGATCTTCAATTCAAAGACGAAAGACGTTTTCTTTGCACTCGTGATGCTTGTGATTGTAACGTATGTAGAGCTGTGTTCTCTTACTCAATGATTGTCATTCATTGAGCAGAGAAATATGTAATGAAAGAGAGATGCACATGATGAAAAGATAGAGTGTGATTATACTGAGTAACTCTTTTCTTCTCTTAATTTGACTTATGTCACGTAGACGTTGAATGAATTGTTAGTATAGACGTGCAATCACAATCATTTGATGTTTGGCTCTGATCAATGAAAGAAAATGCATTTTGATCATTCTCTTGAGCTCTCGATTTTTCATGTGAATAGATGAATGACTTGACGTCAAGTAAAGAAGATGAGCTCAAGTCTTCTCAGTATATCAGCGTGATTGACAAGTCACTACTTCTTCAAGCACTGTAATCATGTTTCTCAATACTTGAAACAACTATTCTACTTGATATTTTTTCATCAATTACTTGATGACATTGTTGATGTGATGAAGACGTTTTGATATTGATGCAGTCAACAAGTTGCAAATTTTTCAATCACTTGTAGTCATAATTTGCAGACTCTTCATCTGAATTGTCTTTTTCACTAGTAGTATCTTTTTATCTCTTACTGACATTGACATGTCATTAATCTTCTTCGTAAATTGATTGTGACTGTTAGAAGAGATGTTGTTGCATGAGTGAAAACTCTGCATGATGACTTTTCTGATCATGTAATGTTCTAACATCATTCAAACTGCGTTGAATTGAGATCTCTTGACTTTTTTAACTTCTATTTAAACACAGAATAAAATCAAAAGATTCGTAGTCAACATCATGTACAGATGAATCTCATTATCAATCATATTGTTTATGTATAAAATGTTTATATCTGAACATTTATTAAACGATATTAATGAGACTTTTGAGTTTATTCATGTCAAACTTAATAAAACTCATAAGTTACTCATATTATAGTAACAGACATGCAGTTTTAACAAGATTTATACATAGTTAACATGTAGATTTAATCAAAAATATATTGTATATATTGCATGCAACATACATAAAGCACAATCTTTATGCTGATTTTCTTCTTAGATTTAAGAAGTTACTTAAAGAGAATTTCTTGTGACAGATTCACAGTTCAAGATGAATGAAATCTTTCACTGCTCAGATTTTGACAATTTACTTTTTAAGCATGAGTTGAAAATGTTTTGTCTGCAATACATATATATATCACAATCAATTTCTTCTTTAATTACATCAATATATGTTACTGTTCTTTCAAGTTATACAGACAATGTCTTTGACTAGAGATTGACTTTATCATCAAAACATTCAAGAATCAAAACTCAGTGAAGAAATGAGATTCTTAAAATCAATCATCATCATTATTGTATATTACATCTTGCAAATGCTTGCTTTGCTTATAAAGTGTGCAACTCATCTGTTTCATGTTATTTATAAAGATCTTTCTCATGCAGATTGATTATATTTTGCAGAAATGTTCATATGCTACACTTTTAATCAAACAGCATAGTTCAATTATTTTTTATTAACTCACTTATGTTTCTCTTCTTTTAATGAAGTTTTCTCATCAATGTATCATTTATGTATAAAATGTCTGTATCTGAATGTTTGTTAAATGATATTAATGAAACTTTTAAGTTTGCTTATGTTGAATTTAACAAAACTTGTAAGTTGTTTATATTGTAATAACAGACATGCAATTTTAACAAGATTTATACATAGTTAGCATGTAAATTTAAAGAATGTTCATGATTTAAGTTCTTTCTGCTAATTATTCTCAACAAATCAAATGCAAGAATATTCTGTCTCAGTTTTCATCATTGCAATGACAAGATATTGAATTGTATTAAAAGAGTAAAGCGAACAGTATTACATATGATGAAATCTTTCTAGATCATGAAGAGAAATCACAGACTGCTCTATCTATATACTGTCATGCATGACAAAGTCACGACATGCAACTTTATCTCTGACACTAGTCTAGAGAGAGCTGCTAGAAACAAGTCTGACTGAATTCAGACTGAATTCAGAGCTATCACAATAAGTTGCTAGAAACAAGTCTATCATCACACTTCTCAACACTCTCACTCGATGCTTGCAAGTTTCTCAACTCTCACTGCTTTTCAGTTTCAGTTGTTCAATGAATCTCTTGAAGTTCTGTTGAGATAGTGACTTGATCAATTCATCTGCTATCATATCTTGACTAGAAATGAAGTTCACTGAAATCTGATTCTTCTTGTGCAGATTTCGAATATGATGATAAGTGACATCAATGTGCTTCAATCTTTCGTGAATATGAGCATTCTTAATCAGCATAAGAGATGCTTGATTATCTTTCTTGAGCTGTGTGAGTGAGACAGATTGATGAGTAATCTTCTCAAGAATATCAACGTGACTGTGACTGATATTCAGATACTTTGTCAGATTCATGTTCTTAAGCACTTGACTGATTCATAGATCTTTCTTGACACAGATTGATAAAGTCATGTACTTTGTCTCAATGATCAATGTGACAACGAACTTTTGCTTTTAACTCATTCAGAAGATTGATTCTTCATCAAGCATGTAAATATAAATGAGAATCAACTTGTGATCTAGTCTGTTTAAGACGTAGTCTGAGTCAGAGTATTTTACTAACTTCATGCTTTCACTGACTTCGTATGTGATGTCTAAATCAATGATGAAACGAACGTATTGCATCAACTTCTTCAAAGCGTGTTCATGATGTTCTGCAAAATCACTGAGATATTGACTTAGTTGATTGAGAGTAAAAGCAATGTTGAAATGAGTGTGAATTGCAGCATACATGAGACTTTCAATGACTTGTTGATACTCATGCTGATTGATTCTCACGTCTTTGAGTTCAGCTGAGCGAAGAGTATCATATTCATTCATTGAAAGATCTGTTGTCTTATGCTTGTCTTGTTTTATATTGAGTCTTTCAAGAACATCATGAAGATAGTGAGTTTAATTCATTCGTAAGATTCATGTCTTTTTGTTGCAAGTGATTTGAATGTCAAGAATCTTCTTCATTTCTCTCAGATTCTTGACTTTGAAAACACATTGAAACTCATGCTTAAATCATTTAATGTTGCTCAATGATTTGAAGATGATGACTATGTCATCAATGTATAGTAGCAACATGATTTCTTTTGACTCATGAATCAAAAAACATGAGTCTGCAGCGCATTGAGCGAAGTCGAGTTCAGACAGCATTATTACACAATGATCATGTCAGTCTTGTGCAGCTTGCTTGAGATTGTAAAGACTTTGAAGAACTTTCAGAGCACAGTTGAGTTTGACTTTCACTTTTGATGAAGAAAACATGTAAATGATTTCTTTGAGAAATGATTCAGTAAATGCATTGTTTACATTGACTTAATGAAGTTCAAGATTCTTCATTGTTGCAATGATTAGAAAGACTTGCAAAGTGTCAAACTTGATGATTGACATGAAAGTATTTTCATAGTCAACTTCATGAATTTGAAAGAAATCTCTGATTATCAGTCTTGTCTTCAGTTTGTTAAGAGAATCATTGACGTGCATCTTTGACTTGAAGACTCATTTACTTGTCATGATGTTGATCTTTTTGAGTGACACTTCTTCTTGTCAGATCTCATTAATGACTAGCATCACAAGTTCTGCATTGATCACTTCTTTTCAAAGTTCTTTTCAAACTGAGTTCTGCACTGCGTCTTTATAAGTGTTTAACATGAAAATTCTTATTGCTTTAAAAGAGTCAGATTCATCAACGTTGAATAATGCTTATGACATGCTTGTGTCAGAATTGCTTTCATCATCATTAATTTTCTTTGTGACGAATCAAATCATCATAGCTTGCAAGATTTTAAATGCGCGTTCTTTCAGTTGTTGATCTTCACTGTCTCTTTTTCTCTTTGAAATGACTACATGCAGAAATGTTTAAGCTGCTGACTTAAACATGCTTGATGCAAAGACTTTTTGAGTGATTTGAACATTTACGTAAGCTTTGCGCTCATCTGATGTATGTGACGTGATCTTAGAATTGAGTGCATTCAAGTTGATTGCAATAGTCTTCAGTGCATCAGTTGATTCAGATGAAACATCAATCATGAAAGTGTCAAATTTTGAAACGTTAGTTGAAACATTATTCTTTGATGATCTTTTCACAGATTTTCGCTCTGAAAGAACGTTGAATGTCTGCTTGCAAAGTTGCAAGTTCATGTTTTCATTCTTTTCATCTTCAGCGAACTTGACAACATGATTCTTGATGACTTGATCGAGATCTGAAACTCAGAGATGATATTGCTTGTTGATATTTTTCACATATCTCATGAAGACATCAAGTCTGTCTCTGTTCATGAATTTGTCTCATCTGTCTTCGATTGACAATGACTTAAGATCAACGTATGAGTAACATTTGCATTCTCATACTTGTACATGATCAATTGAGAGCTTGATCTTGATGAATGTCTTCTTTGAAATCATGAGAACTTCGTTGATCAAAAGTCTTGTAATGATTTGATTTTGCAGATAAACATCTGTCTTTGCAACTTCTGCTCAGAACTCAATGAGAAGTTCAGCATTCTTGATCATGACTTGCATTAAGTTTTCTGTAATGCATATAACTCTTTCGACTACTTCATTTTGAATCAACATGTGTGAAACAATGTATTGAGAAGCAATGTCAACTGATGAGCATCAGTCATTTAAGATGACTTTAAGTTTCGTGACGTTGTCACTGTGTACTGAGAGAAGTTTGACATTGCTGTGAAGCTTTATGCTGAGTTTTCATTTTCGCAGAGCATCTGATGCATTGAATCGTTGCTTCAAAGAAATGCATCAAGTCTTTTTGAAGTGATTGTCAACTATTTCTAGAAAGTACGACTCGCTATTGAGAAACGATGATAGTGATTCACAGATGTCTATGAAAATGAAAGTCAAGATACTTGTCTTTTGATCATTGACATTATGTTCTCGTTTGTTGATGAACTTGATGAGTGCACATATTTCACACACATTCTTATGACTGTCGTTGATGAAAATAGATTTTTTCAAAGTGATGATCTTATGAAGTTGATGAAGCTTTGCTGATTCAAGATGAGTGAAACGATGATGTCACAGTTTGTACAACTTGAAGCTTTTGTCATTTGCAAAATTAAGTTGATTGTGATCAACTTCGACCTTGTTCTCATGATGAATCACATCAGTGTGAGACGTGAAGTGATCTAGATTCATTGAATCGTCAAGATTCATTGAACTGTGCATCGCTGAAAATGCTGATGAGATGTCATGCTGCATAGCTGATAGTAATGCAAATTCATCAAGATTGTTTGCAATTCTCTTTACTATGTAAACGTCTTTGCATTCTAGAATCTCAATCATCTGCTTTCTTCGCTTGTCATGCATGTACAGATCTTTATCATCAAAACTCTCTTGCAGATCTTTCTTACACATTCTTCTTTCAGAAAGAAGATTCATTTCAAGCTTAGAAACATGAAGAACAGAAGACAGCTTGACTGAGTTTTTGTGATGATTTTGCATGACTGCTGTGTCACAGTGATTGACATACAATTTCTTCTCTTCAACTTTGATGATGCATTTCTTAATGCAAACTAGAAAATCATTAAAAAGTTGAAGTTGATCAGTCATGTGTGAGAAAACATCAGAATCTGCAACTCAGTTGAATTCAGAAATCTTACTGACAATGTTCTTTGACAAAGTTGCAATATTCTCGCTCTTCTCATTCTCATCTTTCTCATTGTTGTCAGAGATTTCAGAATCATCACTTTTCGCATTGTAGACTCTGTGTTTCTTGTGCTTGTTCTTCAGAAGCTCAGTGAGAGTTTGAAAATCATCAGCGCTCTTATGCTTTGTTTTGTCTTTATCTTTGCATTTCTTCACAAGCTTTTGAGCTGCAAACAGATGAGAGCAATCGACTAAATGATGTTCATCTTCACAGAGAAAACATTTTAGAAATCGTTGCAACTGATGATGACACGATTAATCACTGTTGAAGTTTGAAAGACTTTTGCGACGATGACTGATTTTGCGTTTGTTCTGCTTATGATCAGTGCGCTCGCGTTCATTTTCTCGCTTGATTCATAGTGTAATCTCTGTTGTCTTCAATTGTGCTTTCTTCTCTTGTAGCTTTTGAAGTTTCTTCTTGATGTTTGACTTATTTTGCGCATCAATGACATCTCAAATGACTGTGTATTCATTTGACAGTGATTGAAGTAAGATCTGAAAGCAACGTTTTGACTTAAATAGATTGTTCATGTCTTTCTGTGTTGCAATGATCTTTTGAGTCAACTTGACGAGATGTGTTCATGTCTTTTCAATGAAGATATTCATCGACATTCTGTAGTCAATGAAGTTCATCAGATATTGTCTCTCAGTGATTTGTAGCTTCTCTTTGTATTTATAGCTCAGAGCATCTTAAATCTCTTTTGCTGATGTTTTGTTTGCAGTGTGTTCTTGATCATCAATGATGATGCAAATGATCAGTCAGTAATGAGCTTTCACGTCAATCTTTTGACTTTCAAAGTCAAGAAATTGAATTTCGCTGATGATGCTGATGATGCTGTCGAATGTGTTCAAGTCAGACTTGTTTTCAATAATGAATCATAAGTCTTCTTCAATGAGTCATCTCTTCATGAGAGAAAATCATTGATTGCAGTTCTCATGAGTGAGAATGAGAACAGATTATCGTTTGACGAAGAAGTCATCGAAGTTCATGACGTGCAATGTAAACTCAGCTTGTTGTTAGAATTGAAGAAGAAAAATAAAGATATTAGATAAATTGACGAGTGAAGTGAAAAGAATTTAATCTCGTCAGTGATGATGAAGATTTATGCGTTTTTCAACGCGATCAAGTGTGTCTATTTATTTGCTTTCTTGAAAACTCATAGTAAACTGTTGACTTGATGTGAGTGCTTATTTATCTTCTTGTGAGATGCGTAGTAAGTTGTTGAATTTCACTGAACTTCTCTAAGTCAGTGTACTTATTTGTCTTCTTGTAAGACGCATAGTAAGTGATCGCTGATTGCTCATTTGAATAGATTTCATATCAAGTTGTCGAGCATCAAATGCTTAAAGTGTTTCAATCTAATTACGTTGAAAGCTTCTTGCTAATTGAGTTTATAATCTATTAAAAGAATAGAGCAAACAGTATTACATATAATGAAATCTTTCTAGATCATGAAGAGAAATCACAGACTGTTCTATCTATATACTGTCACGCATGACAAAGTCGCAATGCACGACTTTATCTCTGACGCTAGTCTAAAGAGAGCTGCTAGAAACAAGTCTGACTGAATTCAGACTGAATTCAGAACTATTGCAATAAGCTGCTAGAAACAAGTCTGTCATTGCACTTCTCAACAAATTGAATAATTTTCATAAACAATTTTTCTTGTAGTTCTGCGTTTTATTTAACTTTCTCATCTGCATGCAAATTGCTTGTAGTATGCGCATTGAGATTATCAAAGTTTGCGCAATCGCAAAAACTCTGCATGCAATCAATGCACAGCGCTTCATTATTATGCAACATTTTGATATCATTCAAACTTTTGATAATTTTTAAACTTTACTTTAGTTAAACAGTAGATTTGTAATCAGCATTGCATACAAATGAGTTTCATCACTGATCATCATAATGTAACTGAGAAACAGCTTAATTCTGATGTTGAAACTGTTGATTGTAAATAATTTATTTTACATGCAATTGTCAAAGTATTAATAATTCATGAAATAATATATGATTTTAGTAATAAATTCATAATTGAACTCATTAAAGTTTTGCAGCAAGAAGATGA